>Ga0209475_10000329_pt1 | contig 116477 bp, 87 predicted proteins | sample tdDd471_FD_187128 | JGI IMG/M metagenome (GOLD analysis project Ga0209475, IMG submission 187128) | Marine sediment microbial communities from the Atlantic coast under amendment with organic carbon and nitrate - tdDd47.1 (SPAdes)... | ecosystem: Environmental > Aquatic > Marine > Coastal >... | reverse complement strand
CCAGCTTGTGCGTGACCTGCCATCTCGAAGTCCTACACCAGGGACGCATGAAAGCCGCGCCCCCGGCTCACGACATCCACTGGACGCTGGGTCGAGACGGCTTCCTCACGGTCCACGGTCGCGAGCTCCTCCAGCGGTGAGCCTCTCGATGGCTCGCGGACGTCGTGCGCCCCGTGGGTTGTACGACGCGCGCTGTGGAGATGACGTCGGTGACGCCCCCCATGGACGACCTGTGGACGGCGACTGCGTCCCCGCCCACGAGGTCGCCCACAGGGGGCTTGGATAACCCCACTCGCCCGGGGGGCTCGCGGAGTTACCCACACCGACTTGGAGAACCCCGCTCGCCCGGGGGGCTCGCAGGGTTCCCCACATCCCCACGAGCGCCGACGGCGGCGGCTGTTTTTCTTCTTCGAAGGTCTGTGCTCGGGGGCGCTGATCGATGGCTCGTGGACGTCCCTGCGCCCCTTCATTGGACGGTGCGCGCTGTGGAGATGACGTCGGTGACGCCACCTACGGATTCGCCGCGGTGGACGGCGACTTCGTCCCCGCCCACGAGGTCGCCCACAGGGGGCTCGGACAACTCCGCTCGCCCGGGGGCTCGCGGAGTTACCCACACCGACTTGGAAAACCCCGCTCGCCCGGGGGGCTCGCAGGGTTTCCCACATCCCCACGAGCGCCTACGGCGGCGGCTTTTCCTTACGTTGTCGGTTTGGAGAAGTCGGGGCCCCTCTTCCGCCTCCACCTCCTCTTCCGCCTCCGCCTCGGAGGACTCTGCCCCGACCTCCCTGGATGTCCTTCGACCCACACATGAGTCAGGAGACCCAACATTCTCTCCGGTGGCGCCTGCGGGGCATGAACGGAAAGTGTTACCAGGCAGGGGTGTGATTCCTACCCCGGCTGACTCTTCGGTGAATTGGCTCGCCGCGGAATGCGGGACGGCGCGCGAGCTGGTGCTGGTGCGGGGCGGGGCGCGGAAGCGGAAGCATGAGCGGGTGCGCTGGGCGTCCACCCCGCGCGCGCACACGCTCCCCGCGCCGCTCACGCACACGCCCCCGCGCCGCTCACGCACACGCTCCCCGCGCCGCTCACGCACACGCCCCCGCGCCGCTCACGCACACGCACACGCCCCCGCGCCGCTCACGCTCACGCTCCCCGCGCCGCTCACGCTCACGCGCACGCGCACAGCTCCCGCTCCCGCGCCGCCTCTTCCCCTCCCCCACCCCACTGCTCCCCGACCCGACCGCGACCGGGGCGAGGTGACACCAGAATACCGAATAGAAACGGCAGCTCAGAACTCATGCAGCCATCATCATGCCTCGCAAACCGAGCTGTGCCGGCTTGTGGATCACACCCCCAGGCAGGGTCAGACCCCGCCTTCTAACACTCTCGCCCGGTGGCGCCTGGCCGGCTCCATTCACGGAGACCCAGGCGCGACCTGCGTGAGCGTCCGCTCGGGCTCGCCGTCGGGCGCGTCCTCGAGGAAGAGGCAGCGGGACCCGAGGTCGATGACCACGGCCCGGTGCTGGCCGAGGAAGGGCGTCCCGAGGATGACGTCCGCGGGGACCTCCGGGAGGTCGAGCGGGGTGAGCTCGACCTCCCCGGCGTCGATCCCGCCGAGCCTCAACCGATGGAGACCGCCGCGCGCCGAGGTCGTGGCGATGTCCCCCGTCGCCGCGGTGTCGATGAGCACGTCGACCGCCTCGCCGTCCAGCTCGCCCCGCACGATGACGCCGCCGTCGAGTTCGATCGGCGCGCTGTCCTCGGGGCACGGCGCGGAGGGCAGGACCCGCACGACGCCGTCCGGGACCGACAGCACCACGCGTAGCCCCCGCACCAGCGGCAACCCGAGCACACCCGCCCGCACCGGCGGCGCGAACCCCTCCGACCAGCGCGCCCCCGGCGCCCGGACGCCGCGCCAGGTCACTCCGGCCCAGCGCAGGGTCTCGACCCGATACACGGGCGCCTCCAGCGGGGCGCCGGTCGCGTCCCAGTATCGCACCGTGTCCCCGGTCGCCCGCGCCCTGACCCGCGCGGCGTCCTCCGCGGTCAGTGTCATGGCGTGGGCCGACGCCAGATCGAGCACCAGCGGCACCGCCACTCCGTCGACCTCGGCGGCCGTCACAAGGAGCCCCTCGCGCGGGGTCGCCACGGTCAGCGTCCCCTCTGGCGCACCGCGAGACTCGAACGCGGGCGCGGTGCCACACGCCGTCAGGGCGCCCACGAGGACGAGCGCGACGCCCAGAGCCGCGCTCATCCTCGCGCTCTGTTGGCAATCTGGAGCCGACCCCGGGATCTCGACATCGTCGCGCCTCTTCTCCTCACGGTCGCCACAATCCCCCGCCTGACCCGTCGGCGCAACGTACGCCCCCGCCGCCCCGTCCGCCCCCCACCGACGGGAGCTCCACCGTCCAGGCCGAGTCGCCTGAACGGCGCCGCGACGTCGGCGAATCAGCGGCGTTCTACTGCATCGCACCAGGGCTACTCTATGCTATGAAGTCAGTGGGCACGTGGATCTCGCGGGCCTTCTTCGACCCATCGCAACACGCGCTCGTCATCCTGCGGGGGATGCCCATGAGCCACGTCTCGATCCGATCCTTCATCGCGCTCGCGCTGATGCTGACCGCCTGTGCCGACGCCAGCGATCCCGCGAGCTCTCCCGGCGACGGTCGCCTCGCGATCGCGGTCGCGCCCCTCGAGCTCCCCGGGGTCGCCGACGCGAGCTACGAGATCACGGTCCGCAACGACGACGGCGACGTGGTCTGGACCCGCGCCGGGCTGACCTCGGACGCGTACGGCGACGGCGCCGGGAGCCTGTCGTACGTGGGCGCTTGCGACGCCGACCCGAGCGTGCAGCCCAACCACGTGACGCTCGTCATCGAGGGCATCGAGGACGCCGGCGGCGCGCCGCTCGACTTCGTGGACCCGACGCCGCTGACCCGGGACGCGGAGTGCCTCCAGAACGCCGACGTGGCCGTCACCTTCGACATCACCGTCGCCCGCCCGGCGAGCCAGGGCTTCTTCGACGTCGCCGTCTCCTTCGAGGACATCTTCTGCTCGGCGAAGCTCGACTGCCTCGACGAAGGGCAGCCGCTCGAGCTGCTCCACGACGCGGACGGTGGCCGCGGCACCACGGCCGTCGTCGCCTTCGCCTGCACGTCGGGCGACGCCAGCGACACCCACCTCCACCTCGATCCACTCGCCATCGACTGCTCCGACGACACCCACTATGTCGTCGACCCGTCCGGCGGCCCGGGCAACCTCGGCGGGCAGCCACCGCTGCTGTTCCAGACGGCCGTCTACCGCGGGACCGAGCAGCTCCCCGGCGTCACCAAGCGCTACTGGAACATCGCGCTCGGCCTCGACTACACCGCCGGCGCGCCGAGCTGCGCCCTGACCACCCGTGCCACCGCCACCTCGACCGTGCTCGGCCCGGGCGGAGTGACGCCGGCGGGCTCGGTGTGGCCGGTCCTGACCTGGGCCGTCGACCTGACCCAGAGCGACGGCACGCGCGCCTGCAGCAACCACGCCCTCGACGACGAGGCCAGCGGGGTGGCGGTCACCTACACCGACGGGGCCGGAGAGGCCTTCGACTACAGCTGGGCCGGCGACCTGGTCGTCGCGAACGACGAGCTCGACTGCGGCGTCACCCCGGGCGGCGATGCCGTGACCATGAGCCCGGTCGGCGGTGGTGTCGTCGTGACCGTCGCTGGCGACGCCTCCGACGTCTACCCGCTGCCGACCGGGGCGACGCTCCTGGAGTGCTGTGGGCTGTCCGGCGACGTCCTGCTCGCGGGCGGGAGCACCGGCTCGTTCACGTGCAGCGCGGGCGGCGGTGTCAGCTGCCCGACCGAGGGCTCGGGCGAGCTCACCGTCGACGACGTCGAGGCGTGCGGGGTCCCGATCGCCCTGTTCGCGACCGGGGAGACCAACTTCTGCCACGTCGGCACCGGGGCCGCCGGCGGCTTCGAGCAGGTCCCGGACCTCGACCTGTCGTTCTCGCTGACCGAGGACTACGTGCTCCTGACACAGCTCGACGCGACCGTCGTGGAGGAGAACGCCTCGGGTGGCTGGCTCGCCGCGCGCATCACCCTCGACGGCGTCGAACCGACGCGCTGGGGCCACGTCCAACCCATGGGAATGGCCGGGGAGGACACGAGCTTCACGACGTTCCGACTGGACGAGGTCGGGCCGGGAGCGCACACGGTGGTCGCCGAGGTCGGCCAGGGTGGCCTGACGATGTGCAACCTGGCGGCCTACGGGCTCTGGACGCGACGCCTCGGTGCGCTCCTGATCCCCAAGGACTGGGGCGTCGTCACACGCACGGTCGAGGCCACGACGATCGCGTGTACGAGCTCGGCCAGCTTCGTCGACATCCCCGAGCTGCAGACCAGCCTGGTCCTGACCGAGGAGAGCGTGGTCCTGACCCAGCTGGGTGTGACGACCGTCGGCCCCGACGGCTCGACGATCACCGTCCGCCTGAGCTTCGACGGCGTGCCGACCACGGGCGTCGGGACGCGAAAGGTCGGCGGCACCGACGAAGACGAGCAGATGAACCCCTTCGACCTGCGGGTGCTGCCAGCGGGCACCTACGACATCCGCGGGGAGTGGGGCGACGCCGGCAACGGCACGGTCTGCAACCGCGCGGAGCTGTCCGAGGCGTTTCACCGGCGACACCTCTCGGTCATCGCGATCCCGACCGCGACCGGCGCCCTGCAGATGATGGTGAACGGTGACACCGACGTCACCCAGGCCGACACGGGCGTCATCGGCGCCGCGACGACCTACGCCGATCTCCCTGGGATGGCCTACACCATGACCCCGCCGGCGACCTCGCGCTGGCTCGCCTACACCCGCGGCCAGTACGCGTTCCAGAAGGTCCAGGCGGACTTCACGTTCTTCGGGATCCGGTTGAAGATCGACGGCGTGCCGGACTCGCGGGCGACGCACGCCCAACCGAGCGGCACGCTCGAGATCGAGACCCTGGACCTCCACGACCTGCGCGCGCTCACGCCCGGGGTGAGCCACGACTTCCGCCTCGAGGGCGCCACCGGCGAGAGCTTCCTGATGCGGAGCAACGGCTTCACCTCACCGTACACCTTCGCCCAGAAGCTCGGCACCCTGGCGCTACCGATCGTCGACTTGACCTCGCCCTGACGCGAGGACGCGTCGCGACGACAGGCACAGGAGAAAATGTTAGATCGCGGGGTCTGACCCCGCCATCTCTCACTTTCACACCCGCCTGCGCGAAAAATGTTAGATCGCGGGGTCTGACCCCACCGTCTCTCATTTTCCCGGTTCGGCGTCGACGGTCGCCATCGCCGCGCAGTAGGCCCGCCCTCCCGTCGGATCGTCGGGCGATGGCGCGGTGAGATAGCGGCGGCAGAGCTCGCGCGCGTCATCCTCCGCGCCCTCCGCGACGCGCTTCCGCGCGAGCCAGAGGAGCGCCAGGGACGACGGAGCCGGGCAGCGCTTCAGGTAGGTCTCGAGCCCGTCGCCGGGGTAGCGGGACGGATCCCCCTCGGCCACGCCGACCGCCGCCAGCGCCGCCCCCAGCTGCGCGTCGCAGCGCGGCTCCGCCCCGGCGCCCGCCGCGCGCGCGAACGCCTCGGCGGCGGCGTCGTACCGGAGCCCGCCCAGGGCCGCCGCGCCCAGCAGGACAGAAGCCTCCCCGCGCGCGTCGGACGCCGCGCTCCCCCGCTCGAGCATCTTCAGCGCCAGCGGGACCCGGTCCAAGGCCGCCGAGACCCGCGCGATACGTAGCCACAGCGCCTCCCCCTGCGGTCGCCCGAGGCGGTCGCTCGCCGAGACCCGGTCGAGATAGTAGCGCGCCACCCGCTCGCGCCCGGCAACCAGCTCCAGCGCCGCCAGGTCCAGCTGCGCGCGGAGGTCGTCGGGACGCTCCCACAGCGCGCGGCGCGCGGCGGCCTCGTCGGAAGGGCCGCGCAGCGGCTCGGCGCCCGGCCCCCAGGGCAGCCCCAGGGCAGCGACTCGCCCCACCGGGTAGCGCCCGGGCGCGAGGCGCAGGAGCGCTGCCGCGGCCTCCTCGGCGATCTCCGGCGTGTCCTCCCCGACGCGAAGCGCCAGCTCGTAGGCCTGGACCGCCCGGGTCTCGAGCGGCGCCAGCATGTCCTCGAGGAGCGGCCGATACTCGTCGTAGATCTCGTCGGGCACCAGCCGCGGAGCCGCCCGCAGCGCGTCGCAGAACCGCTCGTACAGCCCCCCTATCCCGATCGCCGCCCGCGCGCTCGGGCCGGCCGCGCGCACCTCGAAGACCGCCTGATACGCCGCCTCGGCCTCTCGCATCGCCTTCGTCCGCGACTCCAGCGCCCGCCGCAGCGCAGGGACGTCGCGGGTGTCCAGCGAGACCGCGCCCGCCTTCGCCGCCAGCGCGCCCGCCCGCGACAGCAGGACCTCCGCGGCGCGGTTCTTCAGGTAGACGTCCTCGGGCGCCTCCCGCGACAACCGCACGAGCTGGCTCCGGGCCTTGCGCGCCGTCGCCGCATTGCCCTGCGCCGCCGCCAACCGCGCTCGCGCGTCCCAGAACGGCGCCGCGGCGGCCGGGTTCCCCTTCACCGCGCGCAGCCCCTCCGCGACCAGCCGCTCCGCCTCCCGCAGACGCCCCGCGGCCTCGGCTGTCTCCGCCCCCGCGAGCAGCCACACGGGGTTCACGCCGTCCGTCTTTGCGCGTGCGGTCGCCGCCCGGCGACACGTCGGCACCGCGACGTCTGCGTCGCCCAGGATCCACGCCAGCTGGCAGGCGCGGCCGAGGGCGTCGAAGCGCTCGAGATCGCCGCCCCTCGCCACGAGCGCGGCGGTGGCCGCGAGCGCCCGCTCCAGCCTGCCTCCGTGCTCGGTCAGGAGCGCGATCTCGTGCAGCGCGGCGGTCACCATCTCGCTGTCCGGGTACCGCGCCACGAGCGCCTCGAGCCGCTCGAGCGCCGCGGGCCGCTCTTCCGCGCTCTCGAAGGCGACCGCTGCGTTGAAGAGCACGGCCGGAGCGCGCTCGTGCTCGGGCCAGCGGTCCGCCACCTGCCCCCAGACCTGCGCGGCGTCCCGCCGACGCCCCGCTTCGAAGAGCGCCCGCCCAGCCGCGAAGCCCTGCTCGAAGCTCTGGGGTGGGCGCGCCGCCAGCAGCTCGATCGCGCCGCGCTCGCCGGCCCGCTCACCCGTCGACAGCGCGCGCCGCGTCACCCTGGGACGCTCCTCGGGCCGCGGCGGTGCGCTGGCACACCCGGCGACGAGGACCGCGACCATGACACCACCCAACCAGCTCGCCGATCGCACGCCGTCCTCCTCGTCCGAGCGGTCAGCGTGCGACCCAAACGCGCGATTCGCAAGCCGCTGCGTTGCCCCTCGACGCCGGGCGGCGGGTCGAACCGGTGTATGGTCCTCGTCGAAGCCCCCAGGAGCCGCCATGCGCCACCTCGCCCTCGTCGCCGCCTTCCTGACCGCCGCCATCGTGGCCCCCGCGCCTGCCGCCGCCAGCGAGTGCGGGCTCGTCAAGGACGCCGACGCCCGCAACTTCTGCTACGCCCGCGAGCGAGGCGAGACCTCGTCCTGCGGCCTCATCCGCGACTCGGACCGGCGCAACTACTGCTACGCCGTCGTCGGCGACCAGAGCTCGTCCTGCGGCCTCATCCGCGACTCCGACCTCCGAAACCGCTGCTACGGCGAGGCCGGCGGCTCGAGCTCGCAGTGCGGGCTCATCCGCGACTCCGACGCCCGCAACTTCTGCTACGCGACCACCCGCAGAGAGAGCTCCCAGTGCGGCCTCATCCGCGACTCGGACAAGCGCAACTACTGCTACGCGATCGTCCGCGGCTCGCGCTCGGAGTGCGGCCTCATCCGCGACGCCGACCTCCGCAACCGCTGCTACAGCGAGGCGCAGCGCTGACGTGATCGCGCCGCGCGGGCGACCGAGAGCGCAAAATCCGCTCGTGAATCTCGCCGTGCTGCCGAAGTGAGGGGGTGACGCAACCCTCGCTACGCCACGCACGGTGGACCATGTTCGACGCCATCCCGATGCCCCCCAACCCGCCCCCCTCGGACCGCGTCTGCCCGCGCTGCTGGGGGCCGGTCGGCGCGGACGGAGACTGCGAGCTCCACGCCCTCGCCGGGATCATGGACCTGCAGGGGGAGACCTTCGCGCGGCGCTTCGTCGCGGAGCGCCTCATCGGCGTCGGCTCGTTTCAGGCCACGGTCTGGCAGGCCCGCGACCTCCAGACCGGCGACGAGGTCGCGCTGAAGGTCTCGCCGCCGACCGACGGCGCCGCCATCGAGCGGACGATCCACGGCACCCACATCAGCCTGCGCCTCGACCACCACAACATCGCCCAGGTCATCGAGTTCGGAGAGACCGACGACGGCATCTTCTACGCCGCGATGGAGCGCCTCCACGGCCGGACGCTGCAGCAGTTGCTCCTGCGCCGCCCGCTGTCGCTCCCCGACTCCCTGCGCCTGGCCGAGCGGCTCCTGTCCGCCCTCGACAGCGTCCACGAGGCCGGCGTCGTCCACCGCGATCTCAAGCCCGGCAACGTCTTCATCGCCGCGACCTCCCCCGGCGAGTGGCGCCCGGTCCTGCTCGACTTCGGCATCGCCGTCGACGTCTCGCGCGGCGCCGCCCCGCCGACGGACCGCATCGTCGGGACCCCGGAGTACATGGCCCCCGAGCAGGTCGTCGGCCGCTCGGTCGACCGCCGCGCCGACATCTACGGCTTCGGCGTGCTGCTCTTCCGCGCCCTCACCGGCGAGCTCCCGTTCACCGGCGACAGCCGCCGCGCCCTCTATCGCGCCCACCTCGAGGCCACGCCGCCGCGCCTGTCCGACGTCATGGGCGAAGAGCAGCCCTTCACCCTCGAGATCGTCGTCGCCCGCTGCCTCGCGAAGTCTCCGGACGACCGCTGGCAGTCCGCGGCCGAGGTTCAGCAGGCGCTCGCGCGCGTCCGCAAGGACCGCGGCGTCGACCGCAGAAAGCCCACCACCCAGCGCCTCGTCTTCCCCGAGCGCGCCGCCACCCGGACCGCCCGCCGGGTCCGCCCGCTGGTCCCGCGCCGCACGTCTCGGACCGTGCCCATGCGCCCGTTGACGCGCTGAGCGCCGCGCCGGTCAGTCGAAGAAGATGGCCAGGTCGTAGCCGAGCCCGCCGGCAGGGATCTCGAAGGGCTCGACCTGAAGGGTCACCAGCCCACCGGACTCGACGAGGACCTCGATGTAAGCGCCGTCCTGCTGGTCGACGGCGGTGCTCAGCTCGCTGCCGGTCGCGCCCAGCAGTCGCAGGTCGGTGTAACCGCGCCCGGCGACGTGGCCGGTGATGATGGTGACCACCGTGAACGGCGGGACCTCCACGCTGAACGCGTCGACGTCGGCGTCATCGCAGAGGCGGAGCCAGGTCGTGATCCCCGGGCCCAGCGCGATCGGCGCGCCGGCGCCGTTCGGCTCGAGGCGGTCGGGCTGACACGCCCCGCCCGGATCCGTCACGTCCTGCAGGATCGCGTAGCCGGTCACCGTCGCGCTCGTCTCGACGGCGTAGTAGAGGCGCCCGACCCCGCCGATCGTGTAGGAGGCGTCGGACAGCCCGTCGGAGCCGACGCTGCTCGAGGCCACGGGCGCTCCGGTCGGATCGGTATAGATAGCGATACTCGGGGCCGCCGCGCCGTCCGTCCCCTCGGTCAGGATGTCGAGGGTCTCGCCGCCGTTCAGGTCGACCGCGAACCAGTCCGGCGCCCCGGCGCACACCGTGAAGCCCTCGTAGACCCCCTGGAAGATGGCGACCGCGTCCTCCCACGAGCGGTTGTCGCCGAGGGCGTCGCTGGGGCAGGCGAGCGGGCCGCTGCCGAGGTCCTCGACGCTGAGGGTGTAGCCGTTGCTCGCCCCGTCGACGCCGTAGACGCGCACGAACACGTCCCCCCCGCCGGGCGAGGTGTAGGTCAGCTCCTCGACCGACTTCGCGCTGGCGGCGGTCCCGAGCACGGTGGTCCCGTCCGCGCCGCGCAGCTCCATGTCGAGGTCGCCGTAGCGCGCGTCGAACGCGACCGAGAAGCGCAGGCTCTGGCCGGGCGAGGTCCCCACGCGGAAGACGTCGACCTCGCCGCTGCAGATCCGCAGGTCGTCGAAGCTGCCCAGATCGATCGACCGTGCGTCGGCCACCGAGTCGTTCGGCTCCAGCGCGTCGGGCTCGCACTGCACGACGCCGAGCCCTATCTCGAGCGCGTAGCCGAGGCGCGTCGTCTGGTCGGTCGCGCTCACCTCGACGAAGACGTCGCCGGGAGCCTGCTCGAGGCGGGCGGTGACGACGCCGGGATCGCTGGTCGCCCCGCTCGCCAGGGTCGCCCCGCTGGCGTCGATGAGGCGCAGGCTCAGGCTGCCCTGGGCCGACTCGTAGCGGATCGTCGCCGACACCTGGGCCCCGGCCGACGCGGCGACCCGCGCGACGTCCGCCTCGGCGCCGCAGATGCGTCGCCCCGGGTACGTCCCGGTCGTGACCGTGGGCGCGGCGCCGGGGTTGTCGTCGGGCTCGTCGTCGTCGTCGACGCACACGTCGCTCGAGGCGCCGCTCGGGTAGACGGCGGCGGTGAACCAGCCCGACTTGGGGGTGCGGCTGGTCTGATCGCACGCGACGCCCGTCGGGTCGTCGTTGTCGGTCGTCGCGAAGTAGTAGTGGACGAGGGTCCCGCCGGCGTCGGGCGAGCCGGTGTCCAGGTCTGCGCTCCAGGTCGGCGCGTCGTCCGAGACGCGGACGAGCGGTGCCTCCTGGTAGGCGCCCTCGGGGTCGCCACGGGTCCAGAAGACGCTGACCGCGCGCACCTTCGAGTCGGCGTCGGTGGCGGCGAGGGCGAGGGACAGGCTCCCGCCGGTCGACGCGTCGGCCGGGGCGTGGTGGCTGACGGTCGGCGGCGTGCCGGGGCAGCCCGACTGCTTCTCGGGGTTGAGCAGCACCAGGGTCAGGATGAAGGTCGTCGCGGGGTGGGACTCGTCCTGGGCGGTGAAGACCGCGCGGTGCACGGCGACCAGGCGCTGCGCGTCGTCGGGGCGCCAGTGGAAGAGCGCCGCCTTCGACCCGGAGCGCTGGAGCTTCGCCCCCTCGGGGGCCTCGGTCATCGCGATGTCGACGTCGGTGCTGTCGTCGTCCTTGATGATGATGTTGAGCGAGAGGTCGGGCTCCTGGGCGAGGTTCAGGACGACGCCGCTCGGCAGGTCGAAGGTCGGGACGCCGAAGGCCGGGTAGACGACGAGCCCGAACGCCTGGCTCGCGACTCCACCGTTGCCGTCCGCGACCTCGAGGGTCACCGCGTAGCGTCGCCCGCCGGGCTGCGTATCGGTGATGGAGGGGCTGTAGGTCAGCACCGCCTCCTCCTTGGAGCGCGGCGTGAGCTGGGCCACCTCGGGCAGGCCCTCGGCGGAGAACGTCAGCCGGTCACCGTCCGGGTCCGACGCCGTGACGACCAGCACCAGGCTCTCGCCGACCACGACCTGCTGATCCGGCACGATCGTCAGCGACGGAGGCTGGTTGTCGCCGCCACAGGCTGCGAGCCAGGCGACCAGGAGCGGGACGAGCGCGCGGCGAGACATGCCTCTCGGTAGCACACCCCGAGACCTCGGGACAATCCGGAGCGAGCCCGAGGGCGCGCGTCCGCTGGCCTCCGCCGAGATCGCCGAGGACCGGGCTGCTGTTGCGTTTGTGGGGGCCGCGTGAGGAAATGGGGCCCACTCTCTGGGAGGTGTGGAGATGAGACAGCTTCCGTCCTGGCTCGCGTGTCTGGTGCTCGGTTCGGTCCTCGTCGCTGCGGGCTGCAACAAGGAGGGCGACCCCGCCGCGCCAGCGGAGACCACCGCCCCGGCCGAGACGACGCCCCCGGCCGAGACCGCGCCGCCCGCCGAGGCCGACACCGCGGCGTCCCCCGCCGAGGAGGCCGACACCAGCGCTCCCGCCGTGGAGACCGACACCGCCAGCGCCGCCACGGGCCTGAGCGCCGACGAGATCGCCAAGGTCGCCGTCGTCGCCGCGCAGATCGACTGCGCGACGGCCGCTCTCGATGACCCGGCCGCCCACGACAAGGCCATCGAGGCCATCTTGACCCGCGCCGGGATGACCCTGGCCGACTACCGCGAGCAGGCCTCCAGGCTCGTCGACGATCCGACCTTCCAGGCGACCCGCGCGCGGAGCGCCGAGCTCTGCGAGGGGCAGGCCCCCGGCACCGAGGTCGCCGAGGCCGACCCCGAGGCGACGCTCCGTGACAAGATCAAGACCCTCGCCGTCGCGGCCGAGTGCATGCGCAAGGCGGGCGCGACCTCGGACGAGGTGGCCCCCGCGATGCTCGCGCTCTACAAGGCCAACGACATCGACCTAGAGACCTACTCGAAGGAGATGTCGCGGCTCTCGGCGAACCCGACCTTCCTCCAGGAGGTCGCCGACGCCACAGCGGCCTGCCCCACCGCCGCCGAGGTGGCCGACGGTGGCGACCCGGGCGCCCCCGGAGACCCCGATGATCCGGGCGAGACCGGCGACCCGGGAGACACCGGTGATCCGGGTGAGACCGGCGACCCCGGCGAGGTAGGCGATCCCGGCGAGACCGGCGACCCCGGCGATCCCGGCGACCCGGGTGAGCCGGTCGAGCCGACCCCGACCGTCCTCCCCATGCGGGGCGTCTACGCCGGCTCGATGGGGCGGAAGAACAGCGTCCGCATCACGGTGACCGCCCGCGGGACGATCGCCCCCGCGAACGCGACGATCAACGGCCGCCGCTACCGCCTGAAGGGCCGCGTCAACAAGAACGACGGCGTCCACATGGCGGCGACCGTCGGCCGCGACTGGCTCCAGATGTCCGGCAAGCTCGACCGCAAGAAGAAGACCATCAGCGGCACCTGGAACGGCGTCGTGGGCGGCGAGCGCATGAACGGCCGCTTCACCGCCAAGCGCTGACGCGAGCGAGACGAGCCCTCGCAAGAAGCCAACGCGAGCGCTGGCCTCATGCGAGAGAGCGGACCGTACGACCACGGGCCGCAGGCGTTCTTACGGCCCGTGGACGTCTCGCCCGCCGCTGCTCCATCGAGCGCGGACGCGAGGACCTCGCCGTTCCTCAGAAACGCGAGGACCTCGCCGTTCCTCAGAACGTGATGGTCCCGCCGGCGCCGACGTAGCCCGGTCCGGCCTGGACTGAGGGCACGAAGCGCGGCGGAGCCGTCCCGGTGGACGTCCCCTCGCCCGATGGCGCGTCGTCGTCGCCGCCCATGGCGAGCAGGGCGACCCCGGTCCCGACCAGGACCGCGGCGGCGCCGTAGGAGATGAAGGCGTAGGTCTGGTGGTTCTTGGCCTTGCCGAAGAGCCGATCGTACTCGTCGTCGTCCGCCTTGTTCGGCGGGTCGGAGATCGGGATCTGGTTGGCCTGGTCGTTGAAGTCGAAGGCCCTGACGTGGAGCACGACGCCGGTGATGACCGCGCCGACCCCGAGGGTGACCAGGGTCGCCCCGATCCAGGTCGGCGGCCCGTCGTCGCCCCCGGGCGGGGTCTCGCCGCCTCCCACGCTCCCGTCGGGCTCGAGGGCGACGGCGACGGCGGTGAGCTGGTCCTTCGTGATGACGACCTGCTCCTTGTGGGTCTTGTAGCCCGAGGCCGTGACCTTGAGCTGGTAGATCCCGGCCGGGTACGTGACGCTCTGCATCGGCAGCGTCGCCACGAGGACCTCACTCAAGAAGACCTTGGCGCCCGCGACGTTCGCGTCCACCTCGAAGAAGCCCTGCCGGGGCAGCGGCTCGAGCACGAGGTTGATGGCGCGGTCCTCGCCGGCGGTCAGCTCGTAGGACTTGTCGCCGGTCTTGAACTCCGGGTTCGACGCGACGATCTTCAGCGTCCCCGCAGCGGCCCAGGTCTGAAACGGGGTCGAGACGTGGGTCTCGGTGGTGCCGTCGTTGAAGACGAGGCGCACGGTCACGTCGCTCGGCGTCGTGCGAACCGTCACCAGCGCATGGGACTGACGCAGCTCCTCCTCAATCTTGCCCAGCCGGACCCGGCCGTCCTTCGCGAAGTCGTAGTGCTGCTTGAGCGCGAGGGCGTACCACTCGAAGGCGACCTTGAGCTCGCCCAGCTCCTCGTGGGCGCGGGCGAGGTTGTGCTGAATCGTGGGGTCCGGGTAGAGGCGGTTGGCCTCCTCGAACTTGGCGATCGCCTTCGCGTATGCGTCGCGGTAGCCGGCGGCACCCCGCTTCTGCAGGCGCTTTCCGGCCCGCGCGAAGTCGAGCCCCTCCGCGACGAGGGCCTCGGCCCGCGACCGCGCGTCTTCCGGGCTCGCCGCCACAGCGGGCGCCGAGATCATCGCCGTCGCGACGACCACCCCCAGAAGCGCGGCGAGTCTTTGGGTCAGCATCCCGGTCCCCTCGGCTGCAGTCACGCCACCTCTATACCGCGAGAGGACGCAGCGCGAAACAACCCAAGCGCGTCGTCCCCGCCGGCCGTCGGTCGAGCGCCATGAGCGCGGTCGCTACTCGAGCGGGCTGCAGATGATCGCGATGGAGTCGACGAACGCGGCGGCGCCCCCGGTGATGCCCGTCACCACGTAGCCCTTCGGGCAGCGCAGGGTGTAGGGCTGCCCGCCGGTGCCGCCGGCGGGCTCGCTGTTGCGCGTGCGGCCGCCAACCTCGACGTTCGACTTGCTCTCCTTGATGATCTTGCGGATCTCCGTCGCCGTCAGCCCCCCGACCGCGTCGCTGTTGTGGGCGCGGTCGGCCTCGTAGGCGAAGCCCGCGATCTCGGCGTAGCTGTCGCCCGACCCGGGTTTCTTGGCCCGCGGCGGCGCGGGCGTACCGGGCTCGGGGTCCTTCGCCTCGACCCGCGGCTCCTCCGCAGCCGTCGCGAGCTTCTCGCGCACCAGCTCCGAGCCGCCGGTCACGGCGACCGAGATGTAGAGCCGGTCGAGGTGCAGCGTCGATGGAATCGGCCGCGTGTCGCCGAGCTGCACCACGTAGCTCCCGTCCTCGACCGCGACGTAGTGCGACTCCGACCAGGCCGGTCGGCTGCTCTTCTCGCTGCGGTAGAGGCTGAAGGTCAGCGGGTAGATGCCGCTGAGGGGCTTACGATGCGAGTCGAGGAGCTGGCCCTCGTAGGCCACGTGGGTCGGCTCCGCCGCGTGCGCCGCGCCGGCTGCTCCGAGCAGCACCGCCGCCATCATCACGATTCGCTTCCACGCCGCCATCGACTCTGACCTCCATCGGGGTGGGCTCCGTCGCGCGTTCGACCCTCCTACGCGTCGACCTCGCCCCATGTCAACCATCCCCACCGTTCCACCATGCCCCCGCGCGCGGACGCCTCGCCTCCCGAGCCGCGCGCGCCTCTTCCCGACGCGACCGCCGTCGTCGGGGTCACATCGGGATCGCGACGTGCTCGGCGGTGACCTTTGCCCGGGTCGTCCCCGTCGTCCCGGAGCGCGCCGGCACCACGAGCAGCGGTCGACCGCTGAGCAGCGACTGGACGATCGGCACCAGCACCGCCTCGGCGGCGTCGAGCGGAGGTGCGGACAGGAGCCCCGCCCGCGTGCCGCTCGCGCGCAGCGTCACGTCCTCCGGGGCCAGGGTCACCCAGCCGGTAGCGTCGATCCGCACCCCGAGCACGGCGTCGGCGTCGACCGTCATCGACGCCAGCCGCACCAGGGCCCCGTCGAGCTCGGCGAAGAGATCCACGTCCACGAGCCCGGTCCCGACCGTCAGCTGATCCGCCCCGCCGATCGCGAGCGCCACCGACGGCGACTCCCGCGGCCACAGCTGGACCGACAGGGCGGTCTCGGCCGGGAGGCGCGCGAGGGCGGGCCACGCAGCCGCCAGCATCTCCGCCGGGATCTCGACCCCGCTGGTCGCGTGGGAGCCGCAGGCCGCCCCGGCGAACCACCCGGCGATGATCGCCTGCCGCACGACCGCGGCGCTGATGAGCGCGGTCTTCGGCTCGGCCGATCCTGGGCCGGGGAGCGGGCTCGTGCCCATCGCCGGGAGCGCCAGCGCGGGCATGCACGGGTGCTGCTCGGCGCTGATCCCCACCCCGAACGGCACGACGATGGCGTCCCCGACGCGCTGCCAGACGGCGACCGCGTCATCGGTGTCGGCCATCACGGAGAACCTCGCGTATCCGGCGCCGATGGCGTCCGCGGCCACGGTCCCCGAGAGCCCGGTCGCGAGGTCGAGGCCGAGGGCCGGCGGGAGCCCCGCGAGCAGCTCGGGGGCGATGGCGTCGGCGGTGACGTCGGCGAGCGCGTCCCAGAGGGCGTCGGTCAGGCTGTCGAGGAGCGGCGCCGGGGCGCCATCGAGGCAGCCCGACCAGTCCACCACGAGGTCCTCGCCCTCGAGGCGCGGGGCGCCGACGAGCACCGGCTGCACGCGACCGAGCTTGTCGGTGACGAGGCCCAGGTCGAGGACGAGCACGCCGCCCTCGGCCGAGAGCGTCGGGGCGCACGTCGCCGTCGTGGTGTCGTAGGTCTCGAAGTGCACCGGAGCGATGCTGACCCCGAGCCGCACCTCGAGCCCCGCCCCGCCGAGGGCGATCTGGATGGGTCCCGGCTCGACGACGACGCCGTCGATGTCGGCGTCGAGCAGGGTGTCGTTGGCGTCGAGGGTGACCATCCCGCCGACCGCGAGCCCGTTCTCCCACTGGGTCGGCACGAGGTTGGTCAACCGGGCCGCCGCGGCGTTGAGGTCCTCCGCCCCCAGGACCCGGACGATGCCGTGGGGGTCGCGCGCGTCGGCCGGGATCTCGTCGGCGAGCCCGCCGTTGCCCCAGGGGATCGTCGTGCACCCGCTCCCAGCCAGCAGCCACGCGGCGACGAGGCCCCCGAGCGCGCGGTGACCGGCCCGAGACAGGGCGCGACGTCGGGAGGTCGGGATCATGGCGTCGCGTAGACCGGGATGAGGAAGCGGACGAGCCGGGTCCTGGGCGCCTCGCCCTCGACCCAGGCCCCGTAGGCCCCGCGCAGCTGGCCCTCGCCGTAGGCGTCGAAGCTGAAGAAGGCGCCGGGGCTGAGCCCGTCGAGGGTGCGGGTCGCGGCGACCTTCCCTGCGACGACGACCGCCTGCTTGACCGCCGGGATCCCGCCGTCGAGGTAGAGGATCACCGCGCGGCCGCTGTCGTCGAAGGCGAGCGCCGAGTGCTGACCCACGGGATCGCTCCGCTTGGCGTTTCGGGTCGCGTCGTCGCGCACCCCGGCGTCGACCACGAGGGGATCGCTGCCGGGGACGAGGTAGCGCAAGGCGCCGCGCGACACGTCGTAGTAGGCGAGCGCCGGGTGCCGCTCCGGGGTCAGCGCCAGCGAGATGAAGCGGCCCACGTCGCCGGTGTCGACGTCGGAGACCAGGTCTCGACCGTCGAGTGTGGTCGTGACCCAGGCGCCGACCTCGGTCCGGGTGGCGACCTTCAGGTCTCCCCGGTAGCGGTCGTAGAACGCGATGCGCGGGCGCTGCCCGATAACCACGATCTTGGCCCACTCGCCGTAGTCCTCGGCGCCCGTCTCCGGGCAACCGGCCTCGCCGGCGCAGGGATCGATGGTCCGGTAGGTCCAGGTACCGTCGGCGTCGCGGCGAGCGTAGCGGAGCTGGCGCGCCGTCTCGTCCCGGTAGGCCACGTACACGATCCCCTGCGCGGCGGCGACCGAGGCGTGGGTCCCGCGGACCTCGAGGCCGCCGCCGTCGACGGTCTCGATGCTCCAGTCCTTCCACCCGCTGTTCCGGCTCGCGCGGGCGTAGCGGAGGGCGCCGGCGTCGGCGTCGAACCAGACGAGGTGCGCGGTGTCGTTCGGGTCGACGGCGAGAGAGGTCCACCGGCCGGCGTCGGTGTCGACGAGGGTCTGATCCTCGATGCGCCAGCCGTCCACGGGCTGCAGCTCGTCGTGGCCGTCCGCCTGCTCGACGCTGACGACCAGGTTCTCGTAGGTCGAGTCGTAGGTCGCGACCAGGAGCCGCCCGTCGCTGGTCAGGGCGGTCGACGTGAAGCGACCGAGATCGCCGGTGGTCGTCGGGGTGGCGGTCGGCTCGCAGCCGTTCTCGCCGCAGACCCAGCCGGCCGGGCACGTGGCGTCGTCGCAGACGCCGGCGCTGTCGCCTCCGCAGCCGGCACACGCGACCACGGACGCCAGCACGAGACCGAGCCGGGACCACCAGGACTTCACGACCCGAGCCTATGAACCCGCGCGCGGTGAATCAACAGGATCAGGGCGAGAGTTAGATCCGACTGCCCTCCCGCGCGTATGAAGGGAGTGGCGTCGTGAACGCGAGCGGCGCCGCGTTGACCACCCCGGGCCCAGCACCTAGGTTCTGACCATGAACGACAAACCCACCGTTCCAGCACCCGAGGGCGGCGACGAGACCCACCGCCTCGTCGGTGAGGAGACCCGCCGCGAGTCCCCCGCGGGCCAGAGCTCGACGACCGTGCAGCCCGGCGAGGAGACCGCCCTCGAGGGCGAGAGCCTCGAGGACAGGATCCGCCGACGGCTCGAGGCGGCCGACGGCGAAGACGCGGCGCCGAAGGTCGATCCCCTCCTCGGCCGCGAGATCGCCGACCGCTTCCAGATCTACAAGAAGGTCGGCGCGGGCGGCATGGGCGCGGTCTATCGTGCCCGCCAGAAGGGCATGGACCGCGACGTCGCCATCAAGGTCTTGCTCCGTGAGCTGACCGAGAACGAGACGGTCCTGCGCCGCTTCCACATCGAGGCGCTCGCGGTCAGCAAGCTCCGCCACCCGAACACGATCCAGATCTTCGACTTCGGCGAGACCGAGGACGGGCTCCTCTACATCGCGATGGAGTTCCTCGAGGGCAAGCCCCTGCAGAAGGTGCTCAAGGAGGAGCAGCAGGTCTCGGTCCGGCGCGGCCTCAACATCGCGCTCCAGATGGCCAAGAGCCTCCGCGAAGCCCACTCGAAGGGCATCGTCCACCGCGACCTCAAGCCCGACAACGTCGTGCTCGAGACCGTCGGCGAGGAGGCGGACTTCGTGAAGGTCCTCGACTTCGGCGTGGCCAAGCTCGCCGAGGGCGACGGGCAGCAGAAGACGCTGACCAAGGCCGGCTCGATCTTCGGCACCCCGAAGTACATGTCCCCCGAGCAGTCCCGCGGCGGCGACATCGACGCGCGCTCTGACGTCTACTCCATCGGCGTCATGCTCTACGAGCTCCTCTGCGGGCGCGTCCCGTTCAACGCGGAGAACCCGCTCGGGATCCTGATCAAGCACATCCAGGAGCTGCCGCCGTCGTTCCAGGAGATGCGCCCCGACCTCGTCATCCCCGGCGAGATCGAGGACTTCGTCTTCCAGCTCCTCGAGAAGGACCCCGCCAAGCGGCCCCAGACCGCCGAGGCGGTCATCCGCGAGATCGAGAAGCTCCTCAGCGCCCTGCCGGATCTCTTCCGGCGGGTCGTGACGCGCGAGGACGCCGAGGCTGCGGGCATCGAGATCACGACGAGCTCGCGCACGGCCCTCGACACCGAGCTCCACGGCTTCACGACCGACACCGTCGAGGCCTTCGACGACAAGACGATGCTGGCGCAGCCCAGCACGAAGCGGCGCAAATGGCCGCTCTTCGTCGCCGCGCTCCTCGTCGTCCTGCTCGGCGGCGCGGGCGGCATCTACGCCAGCCTCGGCCAGCTCCCCGGCGAGTACACCGGCTTCACGGCCATCGGCGACGCCCCCGTGGGGACCGTCCCCGAGTTCGACGTCAAGAGCGTCTTCGTCCAGGTGATCAGCGCGCCCCAGGGCGCGACGGTCCTCGACGGCGACGGCAACGAGGTCGGCGAGACGCCGTTCCTCCTGCGCCGAAACGCCAACGCGCCGTCCGAGTCCTACACCTTCAAGAAGGAGGGCTTCGAGGACTACGCGCGCTCGTTCACCTTCGAGTCCGACGACACGATCCGCTTCGACCTCGTCGCGGTCGAGCCGCCCAAGGTCGACAGGCCGCCGGTCGTCGTCAAGCCGCCCAAGGACGACAAGCCGCCGGTCGTCGCGACGGACAAGCCGCCCAAGGACGACACCCCGCCCAAGGACGACAAGCCGGCGGTCGTCGCGGTCGACAAGCCGCCCAAGGACGACAAGCCGGCGACCTTCGACCCGAAGCGGGTCGACGACACCAAGAACAACCCGTACGGCGACAAGAAGAAGGAAGAGCTCGCGCCGAGCCCCTACTGATCGCTCGGGCCCGCTCGCCAGGCGGTCCCGCTTGCTGCGCTGCACATCGCGTGACCACCACGTAGCCAAAGCCTCCGCGGTTCTGCGATGATGCGCCTTCCGGACGATATCGAGCGGGAGTAGCAGATGGGCATGGGACCTCGGGTGGGCGTGACGTGGCTTCTCTGTGCGGCGGCTGGCGCCGCCTGCGGTACCTCCTCCGATCCCGAGGCCCCGAGCGGCCCACCGCTCAGCGTCGACGTGGCGGCCTTGAACCTGCAGGGCGTCGGTGACGTCGTCTGGGACATCGAGGTCGACAACGGCCGGAGCCCGACGCGCGAGGTCGTCTGGCAGCGCCGGATCGCGTCGACGAGCTACGGCGACGGCGCGGGCTCGGCGAGCTACGTCGGCGCGTGTGACGCCGACCCCGCCGTCGCGAACAACCTCGTGAAGGTCTGGGTGGTCGGGGTCTACTCGGGTCCGGTCAGCTCCCTCGGGAGCTTCGCGTCCGGGGCGACCAACGGCGCCGCCGGCCCGTCGGTCCCCTTCGAGAACCCGACCGCCGCGGGACCGCTGACGGCGGAGGTGACGTGCGAAGCGGACCGGGACAACGCCGTCCGCTTCGACGTCGCGCTCATGCGCCCCGCGCAGCAGGGCTTCTTCGACATCGCCGTCAGCTTCAACGACGTCTTCTGCTCGGCGAAGTTCGACTGCTGCGTCGACGACGGCGCCGATGGCTGCCTACGCGACAACCTGCTGCTGTTCGACGCGAGCGGCGCCCGCGCGCCGACCATGGTCCTCGGCTTCGCCTGCACCGCGGCCGCCGACGGTGAGGGCGAGACCACGCTCTTCCTCGACCCGATCGAGCTCGACTGCACCGCGCCGACGGACTTCGGCGCGGGCTTCGACGCCGACTTCGAGATCGATCCCTCCGGCACGGCGGGCAACCAGTGTACGGCGGGCGAGGTCGGAGACGACGCCTGCGCCGCCGTCACCGCCCCCCACGGCGACGACGCTGACCTCTACCTCTACCAGGTGGCCCTCTTCCGCGGCCTCGAGCAGCTGACGAACGGCGCCGGGAGCGCACAGAAGGTGTACTGGAACGTCGCGCTCGGCGTTCGCCGCGAGGACGGCGGCGTGGGCATCGAGGACTGCTGGCTCCGCACGCGCGGCACCGCCGATACCGCCACCTCGGGGACCCTCGACAACGGCGTCATCCGGGCCGGCTCCGTCTATCCCTATGTCCGCTGGCAGCTCCCGCTCGGGGCCTGCACCGAGGAGGCCCTGGCCTTCGGCGCCGACGACGCGATGGTGCGCCCGGCGTACTCGTCGATCGACGGCCCCGCGACCGCCTTCGCGTTCGCCTACGGCCCGAGCTTCGGGCCCGGCGGCTTCTGCGCCACCCCGTGCGGCAACGGCACCTGCGTCGGCGGCGCCTGCGTCTGCGACGCGGGCTACGCCGACGTGGGAGCGGGCTGCGTCAACGTCGACGAGTGCGCGGCCGATCCGAGTACCTGCGGCGCGGACCAGGGTATCGGCACCTGTCAGGACACCGACGGGAGCTTCGCGTGTACGTGCGCCGACGGCTACTATGGCGACGGGACCCAGAGCTGCGTCGCCTGCGACCCGGTCGCGAACTGCGCCACGGTCACCTGCAGCGCGCCCGGCGACTCGGTCTGCTCCGCCTGTGACCCCGGCTTCGTGCTGAACGTCGGCGTCTGCGACGCGTGCGCGGGCGACGACTTCCCGGGCACCGCGCTCGATCCCCACTGGAGCGTAGCCCAGGGCAGCATGACCTCCGCCGTCTCCAGCTCGGTGCTGACCATCACCGACGCCGCCTACGCCTCCACGCCGTCGGCGACGAACCAGTCGTGGATCTACGACTTGAACCTGGACCGCGGCAACCAGATCGCCTGGGCGCACCCGATCGGGACCGGCGACTTCAGCCTGACCTTCGACCAGTCGTGGAGCTCGACCCTCGCCGAGCTCACCTACGCGGGCGTCGCGCTGACCAACGCCAGCGACTACATCGAGATCCTCGCCGGCTTCTCCGACGGCAGCTCGGTCGGCCATGGCTCCCCGCAGGCCAAGGCCCGCGAAGGCGACTACGGCGGCAGCTCGGCCGGCGCGGCCTCGGGCAGCGGGGTGTTCGAGATCACGCGGACCGGCGGCACCCTCACCGTCGTGTACAACGGCGCGACCCTGATCAACGCCCCGAACAGCGCCGACATCGCCAACGTGGCGATCTTCGCGGTCCCCCACCGGTCCGGCAGCTCGTACTACCCCTTCGGCAGCTGGTCGATCGACGCCCTCGCGCTCTGCTACTGACCCGCGACTCTACTGATCCGGCAGGGTCTTCGCGCAGCGGAAGCCGAGCCAGGGCTGGCTCGCGGTCGGCGACCACGACGGGTCCGGCTTGGCGTTCGAGCGGCTCGAGTGGAACTGGCACAGGGCGTAGGAGTTCGCGGCGCCGACGATGGCGACGTGGCCGCCACGGTACACGCGATCCACACCCTCGGCGCTCGCCTCGAAGTCCTCCCCGGTCTGGGGGACGGCGAGGTCGTAGGCCTTGCACAGGATGGTCTTCTTCGACTCGCCTTCGCACAGGTAGTAGCAGTTGTCCGAGGCGCTGCAGAGGGAGCAGTTCTTGGCGTTGGTGATGCACGAGCTATCCCCGTTGCACTCGTGCTCAGGGGTGCACGGCGACTCGCCGGCGCAGCTGACGTCCTCCTGGAAGATCGTCGACACCCACTCGGCGGCGTTGCCGAACATCATGTAGACGCGGGTGTCGCCTTCGGTCACGAAGTCGACGTTGCTCCCGTCTACCGGATCCATCCGCTGGTCGCCGCGGCAGTACTGGCCGTTGAAGCCGGCCTGCTGACACTCGGTGATGTCCGAGCTGATGGCGTCGGTCGGGTACGGCCTCGGGTCGGTCGCGCTCGGCCCCTTGGCGACGCGCTCCCACTCGGCCTCGGTCGGCAGGCGGACCGGCTCGCCGGTCTCCTCAGCGATGAAGGCGCAGTAGTCGCGCGCCTGCTCCCAGGTGATGTTGACGACCGGGTAGTCCTCGAAGCGCTCCACGTCGTAGTAGAGCTGCTGATCCTCGCTGACGGCGTTGCCTGCTCGTGGCTCGCTGCAGCCGCCGGCCGCGACGCAGTACTGGTACTGGAGGTTGGTGACCTCGTGGACGTCGATGGCGAAGGGCTCGAGCTCGACCGTGAGCGGCGGCCACACCCGGGGCAGCTGCACCCCGTTGGAGACCGAGCAGCTGGGCTGCTGGTTCGTCGGCGTGCGCGGATCGACGCAGAAGCCGTCGTTGTCGAAGTCCGGGCCGAACGTGAAGGTCAGGTTGGTCGTGACCTCCGCCATCGGCGTCGGCGCCGGGGGCGTCACGCCGGTCGAGCACGCGCTCGTGGCCGCCGTCGAGACGCCGAGCAGGATCAGGAAAACGCTACGCATGGGTCACCCCACAGGCACACGCGACGACCCGCGTGTGGCAAGTCAGTCGTTCAGAACCGCACATCCGCGCCGAGCATCGCCCCGTCACCGGGAGTCGCCGTCAGGATGGGCACGACGCGCGGCGAGGCCTGAGCCTCCTCGAGCGCGTCCTCGGGCTTGACGATGTCGGTGTCGACCGCCTCGAGGATGAGGAGCAGCACTCCCACCCCCATCAACCCGCCGCCGGCGCCGTATCCGAGATTCTGGAAGGTCTCCCACTTCTCGAACTCGTCGGTGCCAGCGAACTCCTCGTCCGCGCGTGTCTTCGCGTAGTAGCCGACGCCGACGCCGCCCGCCCCGAGGACGAGGGACACGTAGCCGACATAGCCCTTCCAGGTCATCGGCGGATCCCGGAGGTAGAGCTTGCTGACGACGACGTCATCGGTCGCGACCGCGATGTTGAGCTCGCGGGAGAACGGGATGTACTCGTCCTTCTGCACGGTGACCTGGTGCTGGCCCTCGTCGAGGACGATCTTCTCGGCGTAGGGGGTCAGGCCGATGTTGCGCCCATCCACGAAGATGGAGGCGCCGCGGATGTTGCTCTTGACGCTGACCGTCCCGACGCGCTTGAGCTTCTCGAGCTTGAAGTAGAGCTTGATGGGCTCGCCGGCGCGCACCTCGAACTGCTGCTCGAAGGGCTGGTAGCCGCTCATGTCGAGGAACAGCGTGTAGGTCCCGGGATCGAGGGTCGTGACGTACGGGGTCTGCCCGAGGAGCTTGTCCCGGCTGTCGATGTAGACCCGCGCGCCCTCGGGGTTCGACCCGATGGTCACCTCGGGTCGCATCAAGAGGCGACACTTCTGGATGCTCGCCCGGACGTCGACGATGTCCTTGGGATCGCTGTCGTGCTTCTTCTTGTAGAAGTCGACGTAGGTCTCGTAGCCCTTCACGCACTCGGCCGCGGCGCCCAGCTTCTCGTACGAGCGGGCGATGTTGTAGTAGTTGACCTCGTGCTCGATGATAGAGTTGGCGGCCCGGAACTTCTCGATGGCGGCCGCGTACAGCTCCTGCGAGAAGAGGCGCTGGCCCTCTTCGTAGAGCGCACCCGCCGCCTTGATCTGGTCCTGCGTCGGCTGCGCGGCCCGCGCCACGCGCTCGGATAACGCCGAGGCGGCGACCAGGATGGCCACGAGGGCGACGAGGCGGGTGAGGTACCTTGTGGTCATCGACGCCTCCGGCAACATTCGAACGTCCTTCAGAACGCCCGGACGCTAGCCACTACCCCGCCTCCTGTCAATTTGACGAGGCCCGGATACACGCGCGCCGCGGGCGTACGAGACGTCCGCGGCGCGCGACTCGATCCTCGGCCGCTGGTCAGCGAGCGAGCCGGGCCTTGAAGGCGAGGACGATCATCCCGTCCTTGTAGCCGCGTCCGGCCTGGAAAAACGTGCCGCCGTCCTTGACGCGCACGGTGGAGCGCAGCCCGTCGACCTCGATGTGGACCTGCAGGAAGCCGTCGCGGTCGACGCCGACGAACTTGTAGCTGAGCTCTCGACCGTTCGCGAGGCGCAGCTGGTGAGCGTCGCCCTCGGTGAGGGAGGCCTTCGACTCGTCGAGCTTCGAGAACCCGGAGTAGCCCTTGAACGCGCGGGTCAGGGTCTTCGCGAGGCCCGCGAGGGCGCGGTCCACCTCGCCGTCCTTGGTCGCGTGTATGACGACCACGTCGATGTCGGCGCGCGCGTTGGCCATCCTCACCGCGGCCGGCTCGGCGCTGGTGCCGGCGAAGGCCGCGCCCGGCGCGATGAGGAGGCCGGCGGTCAACGCTGCGGTGATGAGGGTCTTGAGCATCTCGTCGTCTCCACTCGAGGTCCGCGTCAATCTACGCGGATCAGAGCCCCTTGGTCCCGTTGCTGCTGCCGTTCGGCATGCTCACGCCCTCGCCCTCGACCACGTGCCACAGCACGATCGGCTCGTCGTCGCTGTCGTCGAAGGTGATGACCTTGACCTCGCCCTTGTCGGCGATCGCCTCGACCCGGGAGCTCGTCACCGAGACCTCGCCCTCGCGACCGCGGCGCTTGCCGTTGTTGTCGATCTTGGCGATCCCCGGGTCCCCGCCGTCGACCCGCTCACCGGGCGAAGTGGACTGGCTGCCACTGAACCAGACGCCGGCCACCAGGGCGGCGACCGCCGCGGCCGCCACGAACGCCGTCACCGGGCGCTGCAGCCGGAACAGCTCGCTGAACCAGGTGCCTATCCGATCGATGAGCCCGGGGGCCGCGTCCTCGCGCTGCACCCGAACGCCCTCGATCGCGTTGCTGGTCGCCTCGGCGGCGTCCTCGGCCGCGATACGCGCCATCACCCCGTCGTACACGCCGGAGAGATCCACCTCGGGGACGGTCGCCGTGAACGCGTCCGCCGCGAAGGTGTGGAGCCGCGAGAGCTCCTCGAGCTCCACCTGGCACTCGGGGCAACCCGACAGCGCCGTCTCGACCTCGGCCGCCACCGCCGGGTCCAGCTCGCCGTCGTGGAACGGCATGAGCAGTGTCTTGACCTCGTTGCAGTTCATCGCGTCCTCATCACTTCTTCAGGTAGCGGGTCAGCGACTTCTGAAAGTTCTTCCGAGCGTGGAACAGGCGGCTCATGACGGTGCCCTTCGCGATGTCCAGCGTCTCCGCCAGCTCTTCGTAGCTCAGCCCGTCCACCTCACGAAGGAGCAGGATCTCCCGGTGGTCGTCGCTGAGCGTCTCGAGGGCTTTGTCCATGTGCTCCACCAGCTCCTTGCGCTGGGCTGCCTTCAGCGGGCTCTCGATCCCCGTCGACGCGAGGGTCGGCCCGTTGGTGAATCCGTCTCCATGTGCGAGCGCATCGTCGTAGTCGACCTCGGCGGCCCGTGCCGCCCGACGCTTCCGATCGATGCAGAGGTTGACCACGATGCGGTACAACCACGTGTAGAAGCTCGAGTCGCCCTTGAAGTTCGGCAGGTGCCGGTGAACCTTGACGAACGCGTCTTGAACGACGTCCATCGCAGCATCCGGGTTCCTGACGATTCCATAAGCAATGGTGTAGACCTTGCGCTGATAGCGCTCGACGAGCTGGCGGAACGCCTTCTGGTCGCCCTGTACTGCCCGCTCGACGAGCGCCTGATCCTCGTGCTTCCGTTCCTGGTTGGCCAATGCGGCTCTCCCAAGCAGGCGGGTAGACGGGGTCTGCTGCCGGCTATTCAAAGAAGCGGCGGCGTTTGTATCACTTCGTAACCCCAGCTCTCGTCGGGGGGATAGCAACACAGGTCGGCGCCCCGGGCAAGGGCGTCCCCGGCGCATCCTCGGCGGGGTCACATCGCTCCCTGCCCTCCCGGTTTGGTTGACCGGAGCGACCCCGGTGCGGATGATCCCCCGACGTCGCCGCGCGAGAGCCGGGAATGGTGTCCCCCGATCCTCGCTTCCCGTTTCCAGGTCAGCTCGCCCGGCGCAGGAGATCCCGCCCCTCTATGGAACTGGAACCCTACGAGCGCATCACACGCTTTCTGCGCGAGGTCCGGCGTACGCTGAACCGCGTCTCCTTCGGCGAGGCGCTCCTCGCGGCGATCGCGATCCTGGGGATCACGGCGCTCGCGGCGCTCGGGTTGGCGACCGCGCTGGGACAAGGCCCCGGCCGGTGGGCCTGGGCGGTGGTCGGCCTGGGCCTCCTCGGCGTGGGGATCGCGACCTGGCGGCTCTGGCTCCGCCCCCGCCGCCGGCGCGAGGCCGACGACGAGCTCGCGCTGTGGGTGGAGGCGCGGGTCGACGGCCTCGACTCCGGGCTGGTCACCAGCGTCCAGACGAAGGCGCTCCTCGAGGAAGAGGGATCTGGATCTGATCGTAGGAGGCAGCCCCTCGGATTCTCGGCAGAGCTCGCGCGAGAGGCGGCGGCTCGCACCTCGCGAGGGATCGTGGAGATCATCCCGCGGACCCTCCCCGACCGCCGGCGGCTGAAGCGCCTCGCCGGGACCGCCGGCGGAGTCGCGGTCCTGATGGCGCTCCTCGCTGCCGGCGCGCCCGACCTCTACACCGACGGCGGCGCCCGCCTCGTGATGGCGCCGGTGGCGGAGGAGATCGGCGACGGCGTGCGACTCGTTCCGGTCGCGCTGAGCCAGCTCGATCTCGAGATCGTCCCGCCGGAGTACACCGGGATCAAGCCGCGGAAGCTCGACCGATCGGCCGGCGACTTCGAGGCGCTCGAGGGCTCCGAGGTGCGCTTCGTCGGGACCGCGCTCTACGACGCCGACGAGGCGTTCCTGACCCTCGAGTCCGACCCGTCGACCCAGTTCCCGGTCGAGCTGACCGACAACGGCACCGTGCGAGGGGCGTTCCGCGTCGGGGCCAGCGATCGCTACCAGTTCGTGCTCGTCGATCGACAGAAGAACACGATCCACGAGAAGGCCTGGCGCTCGGTCGACGCGCGGACCGACGCGGCGCCCGAGGTCGAGCTGCTGCTGCCGGAGTCCGATCTCGAGGTGAAGCCGGACGACCTCCTGTCCTTCTTCTTCGAGGGCTCGGACGACTACGGGCTCGACCGCGTCGAGCTCGTCATCGAGGACGACACGGGGCACGAGCTCGACCGGCGGGTAGTCAGGAGTCCGCGGGGCGAGCGCTTGAGCCGCGGCGACGAGGAGGTCGCGGTCACCCGCCTCGGCCTCGAGCCCGGAGACTCGGCCGACATCCACTTCGAGGCCTTCGACCTCAACACCCTCAGCGGCCCCGGCGTCGGCAAGAGCGCGAGCCGCCGCATCACGCTCTACAGCCCCGAGGCCGAGCACGACCGCCTGCTCGAGGACCTCGACCAGCTCATCGACAAGATGATCGACGTCCTCGCCGATCGCCTCGAGAACCCGATCGAGGCGCGAGAGACGCTCCGGCTGGCCAACTACGTGGGGATCGGCCAGGGGATCAACGCTGCGACCCTCCGCCTCATCGGCGACATGACGACCCTGGTGACGGCGCTCTCGACGGACGCGCTCGCCAGCGACGAGCTGCGGACGGCGGTCCGGGACGTGCGCGACCGGCAGCAGGACGTGGTGGATCAGGAGGCGGCCCACCTGCGACGCGCGGTGCTGGGGACCGCGACCGTCGGCGACGAGGTGATGGTGACGCTCCTGTTCGAGGCCAACCAGGAGGGAGCGTCCGAGCTGGAGCGCGGGGTCCTGCTCCTGCACGAGCTCCTCACCGAGGCGCGCAAGGACAGCGTCCTCGACGCCGGGCGCGAGCTGCTCGAGACGCAGAACGAGATCATGGAGCTCCTCAAGCAGCTCAAGGACACCAAGGATCCCAAGGCGCTCGAAGCGGCGATGAAGAAGCTCAAGCGGCTTCAGGACAAGCTCAGCAAGCTCCAGCAGGAGCTCGACAAGCTGCGCGAGCGAGCGCCCTACGAGAACCAGAACCCGGCCAACCGGCGCCCGAGCGACGATCAGAAGTCGATGGCCGACATGAAGTCGACGATGGACAAGATCCAGGAGCTCCTCGAGCAGGGGAAGGTCGACGAGGCGATGAAGCTCCTCGAGGAGCTGTCGAAGAACACCCAGGAGCTGATGTCGGCGCTCCAGAACGACCTGGACAGCGGCAGCTCGATGTCGTCGGCCGCGCGCAAGAAGGCGCAGGAGTTCTCGACCAAGCTCGACGAGCTCGCTGACGGTCAGCGCGGGCTCAAGGGCGAGACGGGCGAGCTGGATCGCCAGATCGACGAGCGTCAGGCGCGCGAGCTCCAGGAGAAGGCGCAGCAGGCGCTCCAGGACGCCGAGGAGCAGGCCCAGGCCCTGCGCGAGGAGCTCGAGGGGGTCGACGGGGAGCCGCTCCACGCGACGGACCGCGAGGCGCTCGAGCAGCTCAAGCAGGACGCCGCGGAGCTCGAGAAGGCGATCGAGCGCGGGGACGTGGGCCAGGCAGCCGAGATGGCTCAGAAGCTCGGCGAGCAGTCCGGCAAGCTCCAATCCGAGGTGGGCGAGAGCGAGGCGCGAGAGCTCGACGAGCAGCGCCTCGACGGCCTCCGGGACGGGATGGACAAGCTCGGCGACGGCAAGGAGAAGGCCGAGCAGCTCGCGGAGACGCTGCAGGGCATGACGCCGAAGCCGGGCGAGGGCCTCGAGCCCGGAGAGCAGGGCGAAGCTCAGCGTCTCGGAGAGCGGCAGAGCGAGCTGGGTCAGAAGCTCTCGGAGCTGAAGAAGGAGCTGTCGGAGCTCGACAAGGACATGCCTGGCATCGAGCAGGAGATGAAGGAACCCCTCGAGCAGGCCGGCAAGTCGATGGGCGAGGCGAAGGACGACCTCGAGGGTCAGCGCCCAGGCCAGGCGAAGGGCAAGCAACAGGAGGCCCTCGAGCACCTGGAGAAGGCCCAGCAGTCCATGCAGCAGCGGATGCAGCAGAAGGGCGGCAAGCAGGACCGGGACCAGACCGGGATCAACGACCCGAAGGCGAAGGTCGAGATCCCCGAGGACGATCCCTACGGCGCGCCGCGGAGCTTCCGAGAGGAGGTGCTCAAGGCGATGAAGGAGCGCGCCCCCGAGAAGTACAAGGACGCCATCGAGCGCTTCTACGAGGAGCTGATCAAGTGATGGCCCAACGACTCGCTCGCGCCCTGATGGCGCTCACGCTGGTCGCCGCGCTCGCGCCGGCGGCGGCCGCTCAGACCGATGAGCAGCGCGCCGCCCGGGAGGCCATCGCGGGCTGGGACATCGCCGAGGCGACCCAGCTCGTCGCGCAGCTGAACGCCGACGCTCCGCAAGACCCGAAGAACCTCTTTCTGACCGGCCACCTCCACCTGATGAAGGGGGAGTACCAGCAGGCCGTGGACTACCTCGGGCAGGCGGAGCACGCGGGGAGCGACCCGCTCGCGACGCACTACTTCGAGCTGGCCAAAGCCGTGCTCGAGGAGACCAGCTCCTATGCTCACCACCTGACGGCGGACGGCAACTTCCTGATCAGCTATCCGAAGGGCGTCGACGCGGTCCTCGTGCCCTACGCCGAAGAGACGATGGGCAAGGCGTGGAAGGCCCTGACGAAGATCTTCGACTACGAGCCGGAGCGCCCGGTGCGGATCGAGATCTACCCGACGGTCGACGTGCTCGGCGCGGTGAGCCCGCTGACGGTGGCGGAGATCAGGACGTCGGGGACGATCGCGCTCTGCAAGTACAACCGGCTGATGATCACCTCGCCGAAGGACCTCGTGTACGGCTACGACTGGCTCGACACGCTGGCCCACGAGTTCATCCACCTGCTCATCACCAAGAAGAGCCGAAACCAGGTGCCCATCTGGCTCCACGAGGGGCTGGCGAAGTACTACGAGGTCAAGTGGCGCGACGTGGAGCCCTACCTCGATCGGCACAGCGAGGCGCTGCTCGCGAAGGCGATCGCCGACGACAAGCTCATCTCGTTCGAGGAGATGAGCCCGTCGATGGCGAAGCTGCCGAGCCAGGAGGCGACGGCGACGGCCTTCGCCGAGGTCTACACGGTCATCGAGTTCCTCAACAAGCGCCACGGCGCCGACGTCGCCGCCCCGCTGGTGGCGACGATGGGCAGCGGCGAGAGCGACCGCGACGCGGTGAGCGCGGTGGCGGGGATGCCCTTCGACCGCTTCGGGCGGGCGTGGAAGGGGTTCCTCAAGTCCCAGGGATACCGCCCGCGGGACGCGGAGTACGACCAGCGGCTCCTGTTCAAGGGCGAGCACTCGGAGCAGGACGAGCTGTCCGTGCTCAAGGTCGACAAGGCCAAGCAGCTCGTGTGGCTCGGCGACCAGCTCCGGCTCAAGAAGCGCTGGAAGGCGGCCTCGAAGGAGTATCGACGGGCCACCGAGTTCGTCGGCGACCTGTCACCGCTGGTCCAGGGCAAGCTCGGGCTGGCGCTCCTCCGGATGGGGTCGTTCGAACAGGCGGCCGGCGAGCTCCTCAAGCCCATCGCGCTCTATCCGCGCCACGTCGTGCTCCAGGTCTATCTCGGCGAGGCGCTCGTGAAGATGGGTCGCTTCGAGGAGGCCCGCGGCTACCTCGAGGAAGCGCTGACGATCAACCCCTTCGATCCTGACGTTCACGGCAACCTCGCGATCGTGTACGACCAGCTCGGCGAGCACGACCGCGCCGCCGTGGAGAAGAAGGCCCACAAGCTCGTGAACGCGATGTGACCCGCGCCGCGTTCGCGCACCCCAATACACCCGGAGAACATCGGATGATGGAGGCTCAACCGTCGGCCCAGCAGCCTGGCGCCGGCGAAGTGACCGTGGCGGACGTCCAGGCCGTCGCCAACGCCCGCGCGCGCGTCCTCGAGCAGCTTCGCAAGCGTATCATCGGCCAGGACGACGTGATCGACCTGCTGCTGACCGCGCTCTTCGCCCAGGGGCACGGCCTCTTCATCGGCGTCCCGGGGCTCGCGAAGACGCTGCTCATCTCGACCCTCGCCGAGGCGGTCAGCCTGGACTTCAACCGCGTCCAGTTCACCCCCGACCTGATGCCGAGCGACATCACCGGCACGGACATCCTCGAAGAGGACCACTCCACCGGGAAGCGCTTCTTCAAGTTCATCCAGGGGCCGGTCTTCTGCAACATCCTCCTGGCCGACGAGATCAACCGCACGCCGCCGAAGACCCAGGCGGCGCTGCTGCAGGCGATGCAGGAGAAGCGCGTGACGGCGGCCGGGACGACCTACCCGCTCGAGCCGCCGTTTCTCGTCTTCGCGACGCAGAACCCCATCGAGCAGGAGGGGACCTACCCGCTGCCCGAGGCGCAGCTCGACCGCTTCATGTTCTCGATCCGGGTCGAGTACCCGTCCTTCGAGGAGGAGATCGACGTGGTCACGCGCACGACCGGCGCCGCTCAGGCTCCGCTCGAGCACGTGCTGAGCCGCGAGGAGCTGCTGCGCTTCCAGCAGGTCGTCCTCGCGGTCGTCGCCGCCCCGGACATCGTGCGCTACGCGGTCGAGCTCGCTCGACGGACGCGCCCGGACACCGAGGCCGCCCCCGAGGCGGTCAAGCGCTACGTCAGCTGGGGCGCCGGCCCGCGCGCGAGCCAGTACCTCGTCGTCGGCGCGAAGGCGCGCGCGGCGCTCCACGGGCGTCCCCACGCCTCGCGAGAGGACGTGCGCGCCCTGGCACGGGCGGTGCTGAGCCACCGCGTGCTGATGAACTTCCAGGCCGAGGCGGACCGCGTCAGCGCCTGGGACGTCATCGACCAGATCGTCGCCTCGGTCCCCGCCACGAACCTCAGCTGACGTGGCGTCCTCCGTACCGGCGTCGCCCCCCGGCGAGCGCTCGCTGACCGATCCGCGAGCGCTGGCCCGGCTCAAGGGCGTGACCCTGCGCGCGCGGCGCGTCGTCGACGGGGTGCTGCAGGGGCTGCACAAGAGCCCGCACCAGGGCGCCTCGATCGAGTTCGCCGAGCACAAGGAGTACGCGCCCGGCGACGAGATCCGGCACGTCGACTGGAAGGCCTTCGCGCGCTTCGACAAGTACTACGTCAAGAAGTACGAGCAGGAGACCAACCTGCAGGCCTTCTGCGTCCTCGACGCCTCGGCGTCGATGGGCTACGGCGCCGACGGGACGCTGACGAAGTTCGAGTACGCGGGGACCATGATCACGACGCTCGCCTATCTGCTGCTCCGCCAGCAGGACGCGATCGGGCTCGTGAAGTACGCCGGTGACGTCAGTGACGTCCTGCCTCCGCGCTCGCGGCTCAACCACCTCAACCACCTCACGACGTCGCTCGAGACGACCAAGGTCAAGGGCGGGACGAACCTGGAGGCGGGGCTGAACGCGGTCGTCGAGTTCTCGCGGAAGCGCGGCCTGGTCTTCGTCTTCAGCGACTTCTTCAGCGACGCCGAGAAGCCCTTCAACATGCTGCGGCACCTGGTCGGGCGCGGGCACCAGGTCACGGTCTTCCACGTGCTCGACGGCGACGAGCTGACCTTCCCCTTCGAGCACATGACGCTCTTCGAGGGGATGGAGTCGACGCGGCGGCTCCTGGTCGAGCCGAAGCTGGTACGGCGCGCCTACCTCAAGCGGATCAAGGAGCATCAGGAGCTCATCCGCAAGCGCTGTCTGGACTCGCAGGTCGCCTACGAGCTGGTGGACACGCGCGAGGAGCCCGGAGAGATCGTGCTGCGGTACCTGCGCGGCAACGGTCCGTCGAAGTCGGGGGCCTGATTTGAACTTCGGAAACGGGGCGATCCTCGCCGGCATGGCGCTCGGGGCGATCCCGGTCATCATCCACCTCATCAACCGACAGCGGGCGAAGCTCAGGCGCTTCGCCGCCATCGACTTCCTGCTGCTGAGCGACAAGCGGCTGGCGCGCAAGCTCAAGCTCAAGCAGATCATGGTCCTGGCGCTGCGCGTGCTCTTGCTGATGGCTCTCGCGTTCGCGCTGGCCAAGCCCTACGTCGAGCCGGACCTCGTCGCGACGGCGGACACCTCGGACCCGGGCGGGATCGCCCTGGTCATCGACGACTCGATGTCGATGCAGACCCTGGCGCCCGACGGCCGGACGCTGCTCGACCACGCGCTCGAGCGGGCGCGCGAGCTCGTCGGCTCGGGAGGCAGCCGCACGAGCTTCGCCGTCATCGCCGCCGGTCGGCCGGCGCGGCTCCTGACGAAGGGGCTCACCTACGACAAGGAGGCGGTGGAGCGAGCGCTCGACCGCTTCGATCAGGACGCCGCGCGCCCGCGGGGCGCGGACCTGGCGGCGGCGCTCGACGAGGCCGGGCGGGTCCTCAGCGAGTCACCGGAGCCGCGGCGTCAGGTCTACGTCATCGGCGATCAAGCCGCCCACGCGTGGCGGTTCGGGACCCTGCCGTGGAACTACGTGCCGGTGTCGAACGTCGACCTCATCGACGTCCGCGGCGGCGCGCCCATCGACAACCTCGCGGTCACCGGGGTCACGGTGACCAAGGGCGGGCCGGTGTCGGAGCCGGTGCTCGAGGTCGAGGTCGGCGTGATCAACTACGGGCTGTCCGGGCGGACCGCGCAGGTCGAGCTGGAGCTCGGCGACAAGGTGGTCGCCGATACGGTCACCGCCCCCGCGGGCGAGCAGGCGACGGTGACCTTCAAGCTGCGGGCGCCGAAGGACGTCACCGGCGGGTCGGTGAGCGTCGTGCCCGACGCGCTGCCCATCGACGACAGCTGGGTCTTCACGATGGGGCAGACCCACGCGATCAACGTACTGGTGGTCAACGGCGCGCCGCGCTCGGTGCCGTGGCAGGACGAGCTCTTCTTCCTGCGCGCGGCGCTCCGGGCCCGGCAGGTCGGCGACGTCGCGCTGAACCCGATGTTCGCGACGTCGGCCGAGCTGAAGCCTGGGCAGATCAACGCCTCCGACGTGGTGGTGCTCGCCAACGTCGGCAAGCTCACGCGCGAGCAGCAGCTGGCGCTCCACAACTTCGTGGAGAAGGGGGGCGGGCTCCTGGTCACCGGCGGCGACTCGTTCGGGGACGACGCCAACGGCTCCTACGGGGATCTGCTGCCCTACCCCATCCGCGCGACGAAGACCGTGGCCAAGGCCAACGATCCGGCGGCGGCGTTGAGCGCGCTGACCGTGGCGACGGCGAGCTTCGAGCACCCGGTCATGCAGGTCTTCGACGGGATCGAGGACGCGAGCCTCTTCAAGGCGCACGTCTACTCGTACCTGCTCATCGACACGGCGGACCGGCCGGGCTCGAAGGTCATCGCGAGCTACACCGGCGGGATCCCGGCGCTGGTCGAGGGCGTCATCGGCCGTGGGCGGACGATGCTGCTGACGACGACCCTCGACATGGACTGGTCGGACCTGGCCATCCGCTCGAGCTTCCTGCCGCTGGTGCAGCGCGCCTGTCAGTACCTGGGCAAGGCGCTCGACCGTCCGGGTGGGCCGGGGCACCTCGTGGGCGAGGGGCTGCACGTGCCGCTGCCCGAGGGGGTCGGCCCGCTGACGCTGGTGCGCCCGGACGGGACCGAGATCCCGCGCGAGGAGACCCCGGACGACACCGCGGCCGGGACGCTCTACATCGAGGCGCCCGACCAGGTCGGTCAGTACCTCCTGATGCGCGCCGGCGATCGGCGCCACGCGGTGCACTTCGCGGTCAACGCCGACCGGGCCGAGAGCGATCTGACCCCGGTGACGGCCGACGCCGAGCGCGCCATCATCGCGGAGATGACCCGGGACAACGGGATCCTGCCCGACGCCGGCGTCGCCGAGCCGGCCATGACCGCGGCGGCGGCGGGCGGCGAGAATCGCAACACGATCCTCTGGCCCTACATCCTCGCCGGGCTGTTCCTGCTGTTCGGCGCCGAGGCCTGGCTCGTCGTCCGCAACTGACGACGGGGAGTATCGGTTGGTGCGGCAGCTCCCCGGCGGTCAGCGGAGGCGGGGGAGGAGCCAGCCGAGCAGGGTGTCGGTGAAGACGGGCTCGAAGTCGGGGTAGTGGTCGGCGCCGTAGAGGTACCAGAGGCGGACGTCGAGGCCGTCGGGGCAGTCGGTGAAGAAGTCGTCCTCGCTCTCGCCCTCGGTCGCATAGGCGACGCTGCTCAGCGCCTCGTTCCAGCTCTCGAGGGCGCAGCCGTCGCGGAGCGCCCAGCGGTCCAGCATCTCGTAGATGCCGGGAGCCTCGTCGTCGCCGGAAAACGGCATGATGTCGTCGTCCTCGCCGTGGACCTGCAGGACGGACAGCGGGACGTCGGTCACCGCGCAGTCCTCCTCGTCGAGGAAGCCCGAGCCGGCGATGCTGACGAGGCCGCCGAGGCGGTCGGGCACCTCGCAGGCCATGCGGTAGGCCATGAAGCCGCCGGCGGAGTGTCCGACGAGGCCCACCCCGCTGATGTGGAAGCGGCTCTCGAGCTCGTCGATGAGGCCGGTGAGCCAGCCGACGTCGTCGACGCCGGTCTCGTCGTAGTCACAGCAGGTGTCCGTCGCGTTCCAGTAGGGGGAGCCGTCGGAGTCGACGAGGCCGTCGGGGAGGACGAGCACGAAGCCCGCGCTGTCGACCCGGGCCGAGAGACTGATCCAGTCGTCGAGGTCCTCGGAGAAGTAGTCGTAGCCTCCCAACAAGAAGACGGCGGGGACGGCGCCGTAGCCGTCGTAGCTCGACGGGACCATCACCGGGGCCGTGCGTGAGTCGCCCAGCTCGGTCGGCGGCGGCCACTCGGCGCGAACCGGGGTCGTGTCGGCCGTCTCGACGGTGTCCGCGGGCTCGGCGGTGTCTCCCACCCCGCTGGTGTCGGTCCCGACGGAGTCACCGGCGACCGTGTCGGTGCTCGTCGAGTCGGACTCGCCGGTGTCGAGCGTGGTGTCCATGACCGTATCGACGTCGCCGGAGCTCCCGGTCGAGCCGCCGCAGGCCACCAGGGTCACGGCCACGAGGCCACTCGCGAGTACAGGCTGGAGTCGTCGCATCCGATAGTGATGCCGGAAGCTCCCCAGCGAGGCAACTGGCGTTCAGACGTCGTCGTCGGGCACGTCCGGTGTGGCGAGCTCCTCGAGCAAGGCCGCGAGCCCCTGCTTGTCCAGCTCGCGAGCCGAGATCGCGATCATCGCGTGGTAGAGCCGGCCTTCCGGGTCGTCGACGACCCACCCGTTGATGTCGAGGAACACCAGAGCGGCGTTCAGGGCGGTGCGCTTGTTCCCGTCGAGGAAGGGCTGGTTCTCTGCGAGGTGGAACGCGTACGCGGCGGCCATGTGGAAGAGGCCGTCATGGAGGTATTCGCCGCCGAAGGTCGACGCTGGCACCGCGATGGCCGACTCGAGCGCGCCGGCGTCACGGACGCCCGCTGAGCCGCCGAACAGCGTGAGCTGGTCCTCGTGAAAGGCCAGCACCTCATCGAGGGTCAGAAACAGGATCTCGCCCGCCGACATCAGCTACTTCGACAGCTTGTCGAAGGTCTCGGCGTGCGCGGCGAGGACGCGGCGCTGGGCGCGCGCGAGCTTACGAGCCCGGGGCGAGTCGGAGCGCACGGGCGTGATGATGAGTCGCTCGCCGTCAGTCGTGATCTCGAGCTCGGTCTCGGACGTGATCCTCAGGAGCTCGAGGATCGGCTTGTCGATGATGATCCCGGAGCTGTTCCCGATCGACTGGAGGCGCTTGGTCATGATTCGTTAGTAACGTAGTTGCTAACGGTGGTCAATACCTCGTCCCCTTTCAATGAGTTACACTGGACTCGCCTGAAGCTGGACGGCGAGCACGGTGATCGTGGACGGCTCGAACCACGCTCGAGGGGGCGTTCATCGAGGTGCCGTGGCTGGAGAGCCCTCGACGAGGGGGAGGACAGGTCCCTTCCCGGCGTGGGCGCCCACGCCGAGACGACACCGTCACGCGCTCGGGGGCGCGCTCAGCTCGCCTTCTCCTGCGCCTGCTTCACCATGTCGATGACCTCCGGGATCTTCTCGAAGATCTTGTCGAGGATCCCCTTCTTGTCGGCGATCGGCAGCACCTCCACGCCGTCGTCGCTGAAGATGGCGACGCCGACCGGCCGGACCCGCGCGCCGAAGCCCGCGCCGCCGCCGGAGCCCTTGCCCTTGCCGTTCTTGAAGCTGTGGCCGCGCTTGATGTTCTTGGGCTTGTCGGGGACCTGCCCCTCACCCTCGCCGCCGCCTCCGCCGAGGCCGACGGAGAGCCGCGACAGCGGCACCAGGGTCACCCCGCCGACGGCGATGGGCTCGCCCACGACGACGTCGCTCTTGGCCGCGTCCTCGACGCTCCCGGCCACCAGCTCGATGAGCTCGATGAGTCCTTCCATGATTCACATCCCCTTTGCTTTCGCTGTGCGCGTGTTCGCGGCTACTGGTAGAGGTTCTCGAGGCGGGCTTTTCCGTTGTCGATGACGAGCACCGCCACCGGCGTCGCGCGCGCCATCCCGCCGGCGCCGCCGCCGGTCCCCTTGCCGATGGCCTCGCCGTTCTCGTGGCCCTCACCCTCGCCGCCACCGCCGCCGAAGCCGAGCCGCAGCTCGCAGAGCGTGATGATGTGACGCTCGCCCACCGAGATCGGCTTGGCGACGACCGCGTTCCGCTTGGTCAGGAGCTTGAGCCGCTCCGAGACCGCGCCGAACAGCGCCTTGACCTGCTGAAATCGCATCTTCGTCCTCCTCGGCTCCCCTTGCCGGAGAGCCCGTTGAATCAGGCGGCGCGCAGCGCGCGTCGCATCTCTCCACCGAATCGAACCGCGGCGAGCACCACGAGCACCTCGATGGGCCACACCCGGCTCTGGATGTGCCCGCCCACGGCGAGCACCTCGTCCATGTAGTCGACCTCGACGTCGATGGTCCCCGGCGGGAGCCGGTCGGCGAGCTGGTCGATCGCCACCCCGAGCCAGGCCGTATGATCGGGGTCGGACATCCCGACCACGCCGGCGACACGCCCATCGATGTGGAGGGTCCTGATGACCCGCAGCGTCGCGCGCCACAGGGTCCGACGGTGGCGCCACGCCCAGGTGGGGCCACGCTTCTTCTTCGGCTTCTGCCGCTTGCGCAGGGCGCGCTCGGCCTTCCTGGCCTTCTTCTCCGCGCGCTTTCTGCGCGTTTCGGCCTTCTTCTCGGGCGTGTCGGGGCGAATCCGGGCGACCCGCGCTCCGAAGAGGTAGACCGCCGCGCCGTGGAACATGCGCCAGCGCACCGCGAAGAGTCCGAAGGCCCAGCTCCCGCGGAGCTCCAGCTCGAGCTCGCTGTCCGCCGCGGCGCCCGACGCGCGCACGCTGATCGGCATCACGAGGACCAGCAGCACCAGCACCCCGACGATCGTCAGCAGCACCAGCAGGATGTCGCCGACGACGCCCATCACTTCCTCCCGACCCGCAGCACACGCTTCCACATCGGGCGCGGCGGCGCCGCGTCGTGGGCGCGGATCGCGTTGAGGGGCGCCGCGGTGTAGCCGACGGTCTTGAGGCCGCCGCTCGCCGACTGCGCCGGCGCCGTCGCCAGCGCGGGGCCGCGGACGGACCAGGCGAAGCCGCCGAGGACTCCGCGGAGCGCCAGGAAGCGGCGACGCTTGGGGGCCTTGCGCGGCGCGGTGAGGAGCTCGGTGTGCGGGTCGACGCCGAGGCTCGCCTCGATGCGCTCCATCAGCCCGTCGGGGGGCATGTCCGGCCCGGCCTCGGCGAGGAGCTCACGCAGGGCGACCGCCTCGGCGAGGACCTGGCTCACGTCCGGATCCATCAGCTCGGCCTCGAGCTGGCGGGCCTCGGCCCGCGACAGCAGCCCGTCGAGGTAGGCGTCGACGCGCTCTTCGAGGGACATCATCGTGGTCTCGGGCAGCGTGGTCATGGGCTCACCTCCCCGGGCTCGGCGCCGAGCACCGGCGCGAGCAGCCTCTTGAGGGTCTTGCGGGCCCGGAACAGGCGGGTCCGCACGGTGTTGACGTTCATCCCGGTCGCCTCGGCGACCTCGCCGTCAGCGAGTCCTTCACGGTAGCGCAGGGTGATGAGGAAACGATCCTGCGCGGAGAGCTGCTCCACGGCGCGGTTGACGATGTCGTCGGACTCGCGGCCGGCGGCGGCGCGCTCGGGGCTCGGCAGCTCGTCGTCCGGGAGCGCCGCGAGGGCGACCGGGTCGAGCCCGTCGGCGGGGCGACGAGAGGTGTGGCCGATGCGGCGCAGGCAGACGTGGTAGGTGATGCGCCCGAGCCAGGCCGACAGCGGCCGGTTGGGGTCGTAGGTGTGAAACGACTTGTGCATCCTCACGAAGACCTCCTGGGCGGCATCTTCGGCGTCCTCTTGCGAGCGCAGCATGCGGTTGGCGAGGCGGTAGACCATCGGCGTGTGTCGACGCACCAGCGTCCGCCACGCCTCGGGATCCCCCCGGCGGGCCTTCTTCGCGAGCGTCGCATCTGTCACCTCTTCGCGTCGCATGGGCTCCGTTCGCCTTCTTCAACCCCGCCTATCCGACTCCGAGCGAAGGCATTTCACAAAAAAGCAGCGAAACCGTCCGAGCACGCCTCCCGTAACGCGGGTAGGCTTCAGCGCGCGAAGATCAGGGGCGAGGAGAGGGCATGGACACGCCGCGGTTGGACCAGGGCACGCCGGAGGAGCTCCGGGCGCGCGTTCTCGCCTATTTCGACGACTCCTGGGAGACCTACGAGCGGCTCTTCGACGTCCTGGCGAGCGACGCGGCCTACTTCGAGCGGGCCGACCCCCTGCGCCACCCGCTGATCTTCTACTACGGCCACACCGCGACCTTCTTCGTGAACAAGCTGGTCCTGGCGCGGATCCTGGATCGGCGCGTCGACCCCGGCTTCGAGTCGCTCTTCGCCATCGGCGTCGACGAGATGAGCTGGGACGATCTCGACGCCACCCACTACGACTGGCCGGCCGTGGCCGAGGTCCGTGCGTATCGGGAGCGCGTGCGCGAGCAGGTCCGCCGCGTGATCGCCGAGCTGCCGCTCCGGGTTCCGGTCACCTGGGACGAGCCGTTCTGGGCGGTCCTGATGGGGATCGAGCACGAGCGCATCCACCTCGAGACGAGCTCGGTCCTCATCCGGCAGCTCCCGCTGTCCCTCGTGCGCCCCCGGCCGGCGTGGCCGCTGTGTACCGATCGGACGAGCCCCGCCCCCGCGAACGCCCTGCTGCCCGTCGACGGCGGCGAGGTGGTCCTCGGCAAGCGCCGCGACGCGCCGCTCTACGGCTGGGACAACGAGTACGGGAGGCATGCGGAGCAGGTCGCCCCCTTCGAGGCCGCACGCTACCTGACGAGCAACGCCGAGTATCGCGCCTTCGTCGAGGGCGGCGGCTACGCGGACCCGACGCTCTGGACCGAGGAGGGCTGGGCCTGGCGGCGCTACGCCCGCGCCGAGCACCCGCGCTTCTGGGTTCGGGGGGACGACGGCTGGCGACTCCGCTGCATGACCGAGGAGATCCCGATGCCGTGGAGCTGGCCCGTCGAGGTCAACCAGCTCGAGGCGAAGGCGTTCTGCGCGTGGGCCTCGCGAGAGCAGGGCCGCGCCGTGCGACTCCCCACCGAGGCCGAGTGGCACCGGCTCCTCGATCAGGCCGATCTCCCCGATCGTGACGTCTTCACAGGCGAATCGGGCAACATCGCGCTGGCTCGAGACGCGTCGCCGTGTCCGGTCGATCGCCACGTCCACGGCGGCTTCGGAGACGTCGTCGGCAACGTCTGGCAGCACACCGAGACGCCCATCGACGGGTTCGAGGGCTTCGCCGTTCACCCGCTCTACGACGACTTCTCGACGCCGACCTTCGATCTGCGGCACAACCTCATCAAGGGTGGCTCGTGGGTCTCGACGGGCAACGAGGCCACCCGGGCGTCGCGCTACGCGTTCCGGCGCCACTTCTACCAGCATGCCGGCTTCCGCTACATCGCGTCGGAGCAGGAGATCACGGTGCCCGACAGCGTCTACGAGAGCGACGAGGCGGTCGCCCAATACTGCGACTTCCACTACGGCCCTGCGCGGCTCGGCGTCCCCAACTTCCCGCGGCGCTGCGCCGAGCTGTGCCGTGAGGTCGCTGGTACGCGCAAGCTGCGCAGGGTGCTCGACCTCGGCTGCGCGACCGGTCGAGCGAGCTTCGAGCTCGCGCGGTTCTCCGAGCACGTCACGGGGATCGACTTCTCGGCGCGCTTCATCAAGGTCGGCCACGAGCTGCAGCAGAGCGGCGTCGTGCGGTACAGCCTCCCCGAGGAGGGGGAGCTCGTCAGCCACCACGAGGTGAGCCTCGGCGAGCTCGGGCTGGCGCCGTTCGCGGGTCGGGTGGAGCTCTGGCAGGGGGACGCGCACAACCTCAAGCCGCGGTTCTGCGACTACGACCTCATCCTCGCCGCCAACCTCATCGACCGCCTCCACGACCCGGGGCTGTTCCTGGCGCACGTCCACGAGCGCCTCGCGCCCGGCGGCCTGCTCGTCCTGCTCTCGCCCTACACGTGGCTCGAGGCGTTCACGCCGAAGGCCAACTGGTTGGGCGGGCGCGTGGTCGACGGGCGTGAGGTGACGACGCTCGAGGGCCTCGCGGCGGCGCTGAGCGACCGCTTCCGGCGGGTGGGTGAGCCCCGCGACGTCCCCTTCGTCATCCGCGAGACGCCGCGGAAGCACCAGCACACGCTGAGCCAGATGACCGTCTGGGAGCGCCGATAGCCGGCGGCGAGGCGGAGCCGAGGCCAGCATCGAACGCGCGACAAAATGTTGGATCGCAGGGTCTGACCCCAGCCTCTCACATTTTGAGGCGAGTGAGCTCGGCGTTGGAGCGGCTGATGCAGTCTTCGATGGCGAGGCCGGCGAAGTAGCTCCCGGTCAAGGCGAGGCCGGTGTCGGCCAGGGCGGCGTCGAGCTCGCCGACGATGGCCGGGTGACCGGGGCGCGGCGATGGCAGGCGGCTCGTGCGCTCGAAGCTCGCGAGGAGCTCGTCCTCCTTCAAGCCGAGCACCGACAGCGCGCGGCCGAGGCGGTCCCCAGGGGTCAGCCCGGACCCGAAGTGGAAGGAGAAGGCCCGGTGACCGGCGTCCGGGACCACGTCCCGGGTGACGACCGAGTAGAAGAGATCGCGCGTCTTCGGCACGATCCCGGCGACCCGAGGCAGATCGATCCGGTCCGCCGAGACCACGAGACCCAGGGTGTCGACGCCGACGACGCCGATCCTGCCGAGGGGCGCCGCCAGAGCCGGCCACGCACCGGCCAGGACGCGCGCCGCGGCGTCGGGCGGCAGCGCCACGGCGACCCGGTCCGCGACCAGGCGCTCACCGCTCGCGAGGGTGACGGCGAAGCGCTCGCCTTCGGGCGCGACGCTGGCGACGGCCGAGTCGGAGCGCGCCTCGACCCCCGGCATCCCGGCGATGGCGTCGGCCACCGTGCCGAGCCCGCCGTCGAGGGTGAAGCTGCGCAGGATGTCTTTGCGGCGCGGCCGCTTCTTGAAGAGCATCGTCGCCGGGAAGTCGTCCGCCGGCTGTGACGGGACCGCGGCGAGCATCGGCGCCATCACGCGCTCGTAGTTGCGCTTGCCGACGAGGCGCGAGAAGTACTCGCGGGCCGTGCGGCCGTCCTTCTTGGTGAACGGCGCGCGCGGGAGCGACGCGAAGAGGCGCAGCAGGCTCAGCTCCTTGCCGACCGAGCGCAGCTCTCCGTCGACGAGGAGCCGGAACGGCGCCTTCTCTCGGGCCACGAGCCGGTCGACCAGGCCGAGCCCCTCGAGGATCGCGATGAGCCCACCGTACGAGTTGTAGGCGGTGTGGGCGCCGAGCTCGAACCAGTAGCCGCCCTCGACGTGGGGCGAGTGCAGGCAGCCACCGAACCGCGAGGCGGCGTCGAGGACGAGGACCTCGCGGCCCCGAGAGGCGGCGCCCCAGGCGAAGGAGAGCCCGCTGATCCCGCCGCCGACTACGATCACGTCATGGTCGCTCATGGGCCGGACCTTAACTCGCGCCTGCCGAGCCCGAGAAGCAGAACCGTGGTCGAAGCGCCGCTTTACCGGGGATTACACTTCAGCTCCGTCGCTCGACGACCGTTGATCAGCGTGGCGTGTGGCGCACGCACGGACCTCGCTCACGAGACGACCTGGAGGCGCGGTGGACACGAAGGGAGAGAGCGTCTGGCGGCGGTGGTTCGGCAAGCGGCGCGAGGTGGAGAGTGACCCGCCGGCGCGAGACCCGGCCGCGCGGGAGACCCTGGGCCGGCTCCTCCGGGTGTTCGTCGACCTCGACATCGACCTCGCCGAGCCCGAGGCGAAGCGCCGGCTCGGCCAGCTCACCCGCTGGGCCGCCGAGGTCGTGGCGGCGCTCGGGCCGCGCGACCCCGACGAGCCGCCGGTCCCCGAGCCCGACTGGGTCTCGCTGCGCAAGACCTTCACCCGCCACCGCCGCGCCGAGCGCCACTTCGTCGCCGAGACCATCGGCGGGTTCCGCGAGGCCCTGGTCAACGTGGCCCAGTCCCTGACCAGGACCGTCGAGTCCGACGGCGCCGGGGACGCCCGCGTCGCCCGCAGCATCGCCGGGCTCAAGGCCCTCGCGCGCACCCCGACCATCGACCTCCAGCGTCTCCGGAGCAGCGTCATGGAGACCGTCGGCGTGGTGGAAGCGGCGGCGAACGAGCGCGCCGAGCGCCACCAGCAGGAGGTCGGGCGCCTCCGCGACATCCTGCGCGCCATGCGCGTCGAGCTGAAGCGCGCCAACGAGAAGGCCGAGACCGACCCGCTCACCGGGCTCGCGAACCGCGCATCCCTCGACGGCCACCTCGCCGGCACCGCCGCGATCGGCGCCTTCCGGAACAGCCCGACGACGCTGATCCTGATGGACCTCGACCACTTCAAGCGCGTCAACGACGACCACGGTCACCTCGCCGGAGACGCGGTCCTCCGCACGGTCGGCGAGCGCCTGCGGGCCCTCGGCCTTCGGGAGACCGACCTCATCGCGCGCTACGGGGGCGAAGAGTTCGCCATCGTCCTCCACGAGTGTCGCGAAGACGACGGGCTCAAGGTCGCCGAGCGTGTCCGGGCCGCCGTCGACGCCATCGACCTCGTCTACGAGGGCACCCGCGTCCACGTCACCGCGTCCCTCGGCGTCGCGGAGCGCAAGCTCGACGAGGCGCCGGAGGCGTGGATCGAGCGCGCCGACCAGGCGCTCTACAGCGCCAAGTCCAATGGCCGCGATCAGGTCAGCGTCGCCGCCTGACGGCCCACGCTAATCATCGCGAGCGACTTCGTTCGAGCCGTCGGGACGGGGTTGTCTCGACAGATCGACACGGGTCGTACGCGTCGGCGGACCTGGTGGTCGGGGTGACGGCGGCGGGGCGCGAAGGTGATTCGCGCCCCGCCGTCACTTCCTCCCCCTGGCGTGTCTCGGTGTCCCTCAGACCCAGTCCTGCGATGGCTGCAGGAGGCCACTGCGGGCCTTCTCCAGCAGCGCTGCCCGACCGGGGAGCGCGCTCGGCCGCGGGCGGGACCGCTTCTTGGCGGGCGCCGGCGTGGCGTCGAGGAGAAGCCTCAGCGCGCCGATGTCGCTGACGCCGAGGCGGTCGAAGCACTGCTTGAGGATCCGCTGGACCGAGCGCGCCGTCAGGTCGAGGCGCGGCGCGATACTGCTCGGCTTCATCCCGCGTGCGTAGAGGGCGCAGACCTCGCGCTGGCGAGGCGTCAGGGCGTGGTCGGCCGCCAGGCGCGGGCGCTCGACCTGCGACAGGGTGACGAGGTAGGCGGACCCGGCGCCGCCGTTGAGCAGCGGCTCGACCTGGACCCAGGTCCCGTCGAAGGCGAACTTGCGTGGCCCGGCGGAGCGGATCGTCTGGCAGATGCGCTGTCGCAGGCGCTCTCCTCGGCGCCGGGCGAAGTGCCGCGTGGCGGGGCTGGTCGACTCGCCGAGCGCGCCGCCCGGGCCGATCACCGCCGCGGCGGTCGAGCCCGCCCGCCAGAGGTCGTCGTCGAGGTCGGCGGCCCGCCGGAGCGCGGCGGCGAGGCGCGGGGCGGCGGCGTTGAGCGCCCCCACCAGCTGCCGAGTGTTCGAGCGGGCGTCGGGCACCACCACGACGCTGCCGAGGACCTCGTCGCCGGCGTAGAAGGTCCCGATCACCACGCGCGGGAAGCCTGGGCGCGGGTCGAGCTGAACGAACCGGTTGGGGGTGCTGGGGACCGGACGCCGCACGGCGTCGGCGCCAAAGGGGGTGAGCTGCCCCTCGAGGTCGAGGAGCGCCCGGAGCGAGCGGTCACCCACCCGGTGGACCCCGGTGCAGAGGATCCCGTCGTCACCCGCCTCGGCATAGCCGAGAAAGGCGACCACCTCCGCGTGAACCGCGCGGCGCACCGCGGCGATGAGCCCCTTCCGGACATTCTCCGCAGACCGGCGCTCATCGAGCCCGGCCAGGCGAAGTGCCGCCCCCAGTCGATCGTCGTAGCAGTTCTCGGTCATGCATTGCTGCATTGCAAGATGCCTGCCGATCCGCTCCCACAAGGGATCTTCTGACGTTACCGCGCGCGCGGATCCGCGATCGCAGACTGAGTGCCTCGTGGCGATCCGGGATCCCGGACAGGGGGCCGCCGCGGGAGCCCGCGTTCGGCGCCGGGGAGCGCCTGCCGCAGGAACGCTCAGGGCGTGTAGGCCGAGTACCCGAGCGACTGCTGAATGGCGTGGAGGAAGCCCTTGGCGACGGTGTTGCGCCAGCTGTCGCTCGCGAGCTTGGCGCGGTCGCCGGAGTTGTCGAGGAATCCCAGAAACGCCCAGACGCTGGGCGCGCTCGTCGTCAGGATGGTGAAGGTCCCGACCTTCACCCCGCGGTCGGTCAGCCCGCCCTTGGCGATGAGCTGCGACTGCACGTAGTTCGCGTAGGCGGTCCAGGTCCCGTTGGAGGTCGACTTCCGGTAGGTCTCGCTACCGTGGGCGGACCCGTTGAAGCCGTTGACGCCGATGGAGATGACCCGGGTCGCGCCTGCGTTGTCGCAGGTCGCCTTGCGCTGGGAAGACGACGGGTTGGAGGTGGCCGAGCGCGTCAGGACGACCGACCAGGTCCCGCCGCCCTGGGGCTTGGCGGTGTCGGCCTCGAGCCACGCCTTGAGGTGCTGCGCCACCGACCACGTGACGTCGTTGCCGGCGACGCCGCCCGACACCGGCGAGTTGCCCGGGCCGTAGCCCGGGTCGATGCAGATCTTGTAGGTGGGCTGGGTGATGCAGGCGCCGTTGGAGCAGCCCATGGGGCAGGACTGGCACGAGGCGCTCGAGCCGCTGGCCGTGCAGAGGTTGCCCGAGCCGCAGCCGGTCTCGTTGGCCCAGGACGACCACTTCAGGTTGCTGGTGCCGCAGCCGGCGGAGCTCCCGGTGCAGTACTTGAACTGCTGACGTTTCTGGACGGTCCCGCCACAGCTCCCGCTGCAGCGGCGCTCGGTCGCGGTGGCCGAGCTCTGGCACTTCAGCGTGGCGGCCTCGTACGCGCAGCCGCTCGACTGGCAGCACGGATCGGAGGGGGCGCAGAGCTGGCCCGGGCCAGAGCAGCCGCTCCACGACCCGGCGGTGCAGGTCTGGGTGCCGCTGCCGCAGGACGAGGAGCAGCTCTTGCTCTGGCCGTCGGTCGTGCCGTCGCAGTCGTCGTCGACGTTGTTGCAGGCCTCGTCGGCGTTCGGGTGGACGTTCGCGTTCCCGTCGTCGCAATCGCCGAAGCCGTTCGGGCACGCGGGGCTCGCGACGCCGGGGCCGCCCGGGCCGGCGCACCAGTCGTCGCCGTCGCCATCACAGCCGTTGTCGGTCGTGCCGTCGCAGTCGTTGTCGACCCCGTCGCAGACGTCGGCGAGCGGGCCGCTGGCGCCCACGCACTCGACCCCGCCGTCGGCGGAGCAGCCCCACACGCCGTCCGCGCAGCCCCCCGACGGCGCCGCGCACGCCTCACCGAGGGGGAAGTCCTCGTCGGTGTCGCCGTCGCAGTCGTCGTCCTCGTCGTTGCAGACCTCGTCCTCGGGGACCGTGGCGGTGCACTCGCTCAGCCCGTCGGGACCGCACTCGCGGGCGCCGGTGCAGGCGGTGCCGTTCTCGGCGTGGCAGGTCGTCGACATGCCGAGGGCCGTCGCGAGCGGCGTGCACGCGCAGGCGCCGCTGTCGGGAACGCAGAGCGGGCTCCCGCCGTCGCCGAGGGCCAGGCACGAGAAGCCGTCGGGGCAGGCCTCACCGAGCTCGCACGGCGGCGCGCAGTAGCTACCGCCGAAGCCGAAGTCGACGCAGAGGGCGCCTATCTCGAGGCAGTCCTGGTGGGTCCCGCAGGGCGCGCAGAGGGTGCTCCAGGCCGGCAGGCAGACGTTGAAGCCATCGGCGGCCGTGGCGCAGCGGCGCTCGCCGGCACAGGTCGACAGGCACGGCTCGGCGCAGAGCTCGCCGAGGACCGTGTCGGCGCAGGCCAGCCCGAGCGCGCAGTCCTCCATCCCGCCGCAGGCGCAGCCCTGACCGCCCTGCCCGTCGCAGACGAAGCCGAGGGGGCCGGGCGGCTCGCTCGTGTCGGCCTCGACGGTGTCCTCGAGGACGCTGGTGTCTTCGACGCTCGTGTCCTCGATGGCGGCGGTGTCCTCGATGACCGCGGTGTCCTCGGCGACCGCGGTGTCCTCGATGACCGCGGTGTCTTCGATGGCGCTCGTGTCCTCGGCGACCGCGGTGTCGGGCGCTACGCTGTCCGGCGGAGTCTGCGTGTCGTCGGCCGGCAGCGTGTCGGACGGCGCGGTGTCACCGACGACGGTGTCGGTCATGACGTCGGTGAAGATGACGTCGTTGACGACGGTGTCCGTCGGGTTGGTGATCAGATCGACCGAGCCGCCGTCGCCGCTGCAGGCGCCCGAGCCGACGCCCAGGGCGAAGAAGCCGGTAGCCAGGAGGAGGGGGAGCCGTGGGGAGCGAGTCATGCTGCAACGCACCGTTCCGAAGGGTGGCGACCGACGCTTCAGCCTACTGGTGACGCCCCCAACCTTCAACCACGGGGTTGAAGCGGCGCAGCCGACCTGGCTCGGGTGGCCGAACCCCGGCGGCGTAGGCTGGCGGACCGACCTCGGTGGCGGTACCGTCTCGGCGATCGACCGGGAGGAGCGTGATGCTGAAGGGGATTCGCACCGTCGGGTTCGTCGTCGCCGATCTGGCCGCGGCGCGCGCCTGGTACACCGAGGTCCTGGGCTACGGACCGTACTTCGACGAGCCGTTCTACGTCGGCTTCGACGTCGGCGGCTACGAGCTCGGCTTCCACCCGCAGGAGGGCCCCGAGCGAGCGCCGGGCGTCGGCGGAGACACGGCGTACTGGGCCGTCGACGACGTCCCGGCGGCCATGAAGCGGCTGTGCGAGGCGGGCGCGAGCTCCCTCGAGGCGGCCCAGGAGGTCGGCGGGGGTATCGTCGTCGGGGCCGTCCGCGACCCCTTCGGCAACACCCTCGGCCTCATCTACAACCCCCACTTCGCGCCGCCGTTCACCGCCGCCGCGCCGGGAGACGTCTCCGAGCGCGCGATTCGCCGCGAGGTGGTCGTGCCCATCCCGCCCGCGCAGGCCTGGGCCGCGTGGACGAGCTCCGAGGGGCTGGCGCAGTGGTGGCTGGAGACGACGCGGATCGAGCTCCGTCCCGGCGGGCCGTACGAGCTCCGCTTCATGACCGACGCGCCAGCGGGCAAACAGGGCTCCGAAGGGTGCCGCGTCCTGAGCTATCTGCCGGACCGGATGCTGTCCTTCACCTGGAACGCCCCGCCGCACCTCGCGGAGACCCGTGACCAGCACACCTGGGTGGTGGTCGAGACGCTCGCCGAAGGCGCGGGCACGCGCGTCCGCCTCACCCACCTCGGCTGGCCGGCGTCGGGCCTGGCCGAGGCCGGCGGCCAGTGGTCCCAGACCTTCGCGTACTTCGAGGACGCCTGGGCCCGGGTGCTGTCGCTATTCGAGAAGCGCTTCGCCGGCTGAGCGTCGGCCCCCGCTCAGCGGCCGAAACGCCGGTCACTTGCGGCTGGTCGAGCGCATTGGGTAGGCTGAACGAACCGTTCGTTCAAGTGGCTCGCGCGGACCACGGACCGGAGTGAGCCCGCCGGAAGCACCGGCGCAAGCGTCCCGGAGGCTCCATGCCCCTCGCGGAGAGCGCCCACACCCTGCCACCCTGGCGGGTCCAGCATTTCGCGGTCCGATTCGTTCCCCTCGCCGCGGTTCTGCTGGTCGCTGGTGTGCTGTTCCTGCGCGCCGAGGGTGACGCCCACGAGGCGCGGATGCAGACCCAGGTCGAGCGCGTCGCCCGTGAGCGCGCCAACCAGCTGCGGGACGAGATCGCGAACGCCGTCGCCGACGCGCTGCTGGTCCAGCGGCTCGCCGAGGACGACCTCCGCCTCCACCCGCTGACCTCCCCCGAGACCCGGAGCCTCATGAGCCGGCAGCTCCACGAGCTGCTGTCGACGAAGCCCACCTACTTCCAGCTGCGTCTCCTGTCTGCCGACGGTCAGGAGCTCGTCCGCGCCGAGCGGGACCCGGTCACGCGCGCCGTTCGGACGGTCGGGGACAGCGCGCTCCAGGACAAACACGATCGGAGCTACTTCGAGCGCGGGATCGCGTCGGTCGCCTCCGCGCGCGTCTCGCGCCTCGACCTCAACCGTGAACACGGGAAGGTCTCACGCCCCATCACGCCGACCTTCCGCGTGACCGCGCGGGTCAACGAGGGCGAGCGGGTCGTCGGGCTCGTGGTGGTGAACGTCGACGCGACCTCCGCCCTCGCTCGCCTCAAGGATACGGCCGATCAGCGCGTCGACGCCTGGCTCGTCAACGACCGCGGCTACTGGCTGGTCGGCCCGACGCCGGGCGACGCGTTCGGCGAGGACCTCGAGGATCGCGCCGCTCGGACCATCGCCGCGGCCTATCCCACAACCTGGACGGCCATCAGGGATCAGCAGCGCGGGCTCCTGAGCGACGAGACCGGGGCCTGGTCCTTCGCCCACGGCAATGCGCTGCGCGGGCTCTTCCGTGGGAGCACGCCGGTCGAGCAGGACGAGACCCTGACCGTCATCGCCCGCGCGGCGCCGGACGAGCTGGCCCTGCCGTGGCTCGGCGCCGCCTGGGCGATCATCGCCGGGCTGCTCGCGCTCGCGGCGCTGCTCGCGGCGCAGCAGGTCAACGCGGCCCGGCGGCAGGCCGGAGCCATGCGCCTCGTCGAGGGCGGCAAGCAGGAGCTCGAGCTCCTGACACGCACGGTCCACGAGGCGCTGGTGATGATCGACGAGCGCGGTCGGATCCGCTTCTGGAACGCCTCGGCCGAGCGGATCTTCGGCTACACCTCGGCCGAGGCGCTCGGGCGCGACCTGCACGAGCTGGTCACGGCGCCCCCCGAGCGGATGCGCGCCGTCGAGGGGATGCAGTACTATCAGGAGACCGGTGGCGGACCGATGATCGGGGACGTCCGCCGCTTCCCGGGCCTACGCAAGGACGGCTCGGTCTTCCCGGCCGAGATCATCGTCAGCGCCGCCCCGCACAAGGACGGCTACTGGGCGGTCGGTGCGGTCCGCGACATCACCGAGCGCGAGACCGCGGTGATGGCCATACGCGACAGCGAGCAGCGCTTCCGGGCGATGCTCGACCAGGGGACGCTGTACACGGGACTCCTGACGCCGGACGGGACGCTGACCGAGGTGAACCGGACCCTGCTCGAGCTCGCCGGGCGCGAGCGGTCCGAGGTGGTCGGGCGGCCCTTCTGGACGGCACCTTGGTGGCCCGACGGGTCGGCCGAGCGCATCGAGGAGGACGTCGCGAAGGCGGCCGCCGGCGAGTCGGTGCGCCGTGAGGCCGTCCTGTGCGGGGTGGACGGCGAGCGCGTCGTCATCGAGCTCTCCCTGCGGCCGGTCCGAGACGATCGTGGGCGGGTCGTCCTGATCGTCCCGGAGGCCTGGGACGTGACCGACCGGCGGCGCGCGGCCGACGAGCTGCAGCGCCACCACGTGCGCCTCGAGGAAGAGGTGGAGGAGCGCACCGCGGCCCTCCGCCAGACCAACGCGGAGCTCGAGACGGCGCGGCGCGAGGCCGAGTCCGCCAACCGCGCCAAGAGCGCGTTCCTCGCGGCGATGAGCCACGAGATCCGGACGCCGATGAACGCGATCATCGGGATGACGGGGCTGCTCACGGCCACCTCCCTCGACCCGCGTCAGGCGCGCTACCTCGAGGTGATCCGCGGCGCCGGCGGGACGCTCCTGCGCCTCATCGACGACATCCTCGACTTCTCGAAGGTCGAGGCGGATCAGCTCAAGCTCGAGACCACGCCCTTCGCGCTGCGCCGGGTCCTCGAGGAGCTCATCGCGACCTTCCGGGCGCAGGTCGTCGAGCGGGACGTCGAGCTCGTGCTGTTCCCCGATCCCGAGGTCCCGGACGGGCTGATCGGAGATCCGCTCAGGTTGCGGCAGATCCTCACGAACCTCCTCGGGAACGCCTTCAAGTTCACGACCGACGGCGAGGTCGTCGTCCGCATCGGCGTCGCCGAGCCCGGCTCGGGAGCGGCCCAGGGCGTCGTCACCCCGGAAGGCGGGGTGGCGCTGAGCTTCACCGTCCGCGACACCGGGATCGGGATCGCCAAGGAGCAGCGCGACCGCCTCTTCGAGCCCTTCGCCCAGGGAGACGAGTCGACGGCGCGGCGCTATGGCGGGACCGGGCTGGGCCTGGCGATCTGCCGGCGCCTGGTCAACGCGATGGGCGGGGTGATCGCGGTGGACAGCGAGGTCGGCCGCGGGACGACGTTCTCGTTCACCATCCCCTACCCCCTCGACCCCGACGGGGACTCGCGGGCGGCGAGCGCGAGCCGCGATCTGGCGGGCGTGCGGGTGCTGGTCGTCGAGGAGAACGCCGCGAGCCGCGAGATGCTGCGGGTCGTACTGGAGAGCTTCCGCTGCGAGGTGGTCGTCGTACAGTCGGCCCACGAGGCCGAGTGGGCGTGCGCCTCGGCCGGCGCGAGCGGGTTCGACGCAGCGCTCGTCGACGCGCGGCGGTGGCGCGAGGGGCTCAGCGAGGTAGCCCGCCGGCTCCGCGAGGCAGGGGTCCGACGGGTCGCGACGATGAGCTGCGAGGAGCGCCTCTCCCGAGGCCGCCCGCCGCGCGAGATCGACTACGTGATCGACAAGCCCGTGACCGCGTCGGCGCTGTGCGACGGGCTGCTGGTGATGCTCGGGGTGGGGCAGCCGCCGGCGCGGACCTCGCCGGGCAAGCCGCGGCCGCGCCCCGGGTTGGCGGGGATGACGGTGCTGGTGGCCGAGGACAACGAGGCGAACCGGTTTCTGACGAGCGAGCTCCTGAGCCTCGCCGGGGTCGAGGCCGACTACGCCGTGGACGGCCACGAGGCGGTCATCAAGGTGCTCGACGCGCCGTCGCGCTTCCACGCGATCCTCATGGACGTCCACATGCCCGGGGTCGACGGGCTCGAGGCGACGAGGCGGCTCCGTGAGGCGGGCCACACGCTGCCGATCATCGCGCTGACGGCGAGCGCCATGCAGCAGGACGTCGAGCGCTGCAGAGCGGCGGGGATGAACGACTTCATCCCCAAGCCCATCGAGAGCGACCGCCTCTACAAGACCCTGTCGCGCTACGGGCAGGAGCTGGACAAGCGGGTCCGGGTGCCCACAGCCCGCCACGAGCGGCCGCGCCTACCGAAGATCGACGGCGTGGACGTGAAGGGGGCGCTCGACCGCCTCGAGATGCCGTGGGAGGACTTCGCCCCGCTCCTCGAGCGGTTCCGCGCCACCGAGCCCGCGGTGCTCGAGGCGATGACCGCGGCGGTGGACGCCGGGGACTGGGACGCGGCCCGGCGACACGCACACTCCCTCGCAGGGGCGGCGGGGTCCATCGGTGCGACCAAGCTCTATCGCGCTGCGCGGGCGGTGGAGCAGGCCCTCATCGACCGCAACGGGAGCCTCGCGCCGTCGCTCGCGACGATGGAGCGCGAGGCTTCGCGGCTGTTCTCGAGCCTCGATCGGGTGCGGAACGTGGCTGACGCCGCGCGGTGAGCCGCGCAGGCGGCGACAACGGCGTAGAGAGGGACACCCGGCCCTTGTCGGGCGGGCGCGGGGGCCGTATGCAAGGCGACATGCGGACCCTCCCCGACTGGCTCGTCGAGCGCCTCGCCACCGCCCCCCGGAAGCCCGGCTGCTACCTGATGAAGGACCGGGTCGGGGAGGTCGTGTACGTCGGCAAGGCGAAGGACCTGCGGGCGCGGCTCGGGCAGTACTTCTCGCCGACGCCGGGGGACACGCGCTTCTTCGTGGGGCTGCTCGACCAGGTCCTCGGCAGCATCGACGTGATCGTCGCGACCAACGTCAAAGAGGCGCTCCTGCTCGAGAACGAGCTCATCAAGCGCCACCAGCCGCGGTTCAACGTCAAGCTGAAGGACGACAAGAACTTCCTGAACATCCGGATCGGTCCGGAGCACGCGTGGCCGCGGCTCGAGGTGGTGCGGCGGCGCAAGCGGGACGGGGCGGACTACTTCGGCCCGTACCACTCGGCGACGGCGATCCGGAACACGCTGCGGGTCATCAACCGGCACTTCCAACTGCGGACGTGCCGGGACAGCGACTTCAAGAACCGGGCGCGGCCGTGCCTCGAGCATCAGATCGGTCGCTGCCCGGCGCCGTGCGTGCTCGACGTGGCGCCGGAGAGCTATCGGGAGAGCCTCGCCGACGTGAAGCTCTTCCTGTCGGGGCGCGGCGAGAAGCTGAAGAAGCGCTTGAGCGACAAGATGACGGCGGCGTCGGAGGCGCTGGAGTTCGAGCTCGCGGCGCGCTACCGCGACCAGCTGCACGCCATCGAGCGGTCGCTGGCGCCGCAGAACGTGCTCCTCGGGGACGAGGCGGACATCGACGCGCTGGGGCTCTATCGCGAGGGGGCGGAGCTGGTGGTGCAGACGCTCCGGATCCGCTCCGGGGTCATCGTCGGCTCGCGCGGCTACCGCATGACGAAGACCGAGCTCCCCGACGACGAGGTCGTCGACGGCTTCCTGTCGGCCTTCTACGACGGGACGCGGCCGGTGCCGGACCTGGTGCTGACGCCGGTCGCCCTCGAGGAGGCCGAGACCTGGAGCGAGCTCCTGACCGAGACCCGCGGCAAGCGCTGCGAGCTCCGCCACCCGCAGCGCGGCGAGAAGCGGCGCCTGCTCGAGATGGCCAACGAGAACGCCCGGACGACCTTCGACGAGAAGAAGCGCGACCGCGACGTGGCCCTCGAGACGCTGACCCGCATCCAGTCGCGGCTGGGGCTCCGCGAGCTGCCGCGCCGCATCGAGTGCTACGACATCTCCAACATCCAGGGGACGAACCCGGTCGGCTCGATGGTCGTCGCGACCGACGGGGTGATGGACAAGAAGGCATACCGGCGCTTCAAGGTGCGCGGGCTCGAGTCGCCGAACGACTTCGGGATGATGCTCGAGGTGCTGTCCCGGCGCTTCAGGAACGCCTCAGCCGAGGAGGACGGGGACGCCTACCCGGAGCTGCTGCTCATCGACGGCGGCAAGGGGCAGCTCGCGGTCGCGGTCGAGGTGCTGAAGACCCTGGGCATCGAGGACATCGAGGTGGCCAGCCTCGCGAAGTCCCGGGTCCTCGACGAGCAGGGCCACGTGGCGCGGGACTCTCGGGACCGGCCGTCGAGCGACGACGTCGAGCGGAGCCCCGAGCGCGTCTTCCGCCCGGGCCGGAAGAACCCGGTGGTCTTCAAGGCCAACTCGAACGAGCTGTTCCTGCTCCAGCGCCTCCGCGACGAGGCCCATCGCTTCGCCATCACCTTCCACAAGAAGCTCCGTGCGAAGCGGACCCTCACCAGCGAGCTCGACACGATCCCGGGGGTCGGCCCGACGCGGCGCCGCGAGCTGCTGCGCCACTTCGGGAGCCTCAAGGGCGTCCGCGAGGCCAGCGCCGAGGCCCTCGCCGCGTGCCCCGGCATCAACCGCGCCCTCGCCGAGCGCATCCACGCCACCCTGACCGCCGGCCGAGCCAGCGTGACCCAGAAGGTCTGAGGGACCCGAGCCACCCCGCGCCCGCCCCCGCGCCGCTCTCGCTCCAGCGCACGCGACGCCCACGCTCCCCGCGCCGCTCACCCTCTCCGCGACCGCTCTCGCGGACGCCCACGCTCCCCGCGCCGCTCTCGCGACCGCTCCCCACCGCTCTCGCGATCGCTCACGCTCCTCGCTCTCGCGACCGCTCACGCTCCCCGCGCCGCCCTTGCTCTCGCTCTCGCTCTCGCTCCCCACCGCTCTCGCGACCGCTCACGCTCTCGCGCTCTCGCTCCCCGCCCCGCCCCGCGCCGCCCTCGCTCCCACTCTCGCGCTCGCATCCACGCCGCTCTCGCTCGCGCTCTCGCGCGCTCTCGCGCGCACTCGCTACTCCTCGGGGGGGGCTGGGGCGAGGACGGCGCCGGGGTTGGACTCGAGGAAGCGCTCGAGGATCTTGTCGGCCTCGAGCCGGTAGTGGGCCTGGACCGGCCAGTCGTTGACGCGGTGGTGGAGCGTGGCCTCGCGCTCGCTGGGGAAGAGCGTGACGACCCACGGGATCCCGTCGGGGCCGCGGCGATCGATGACCAGACCGGCCAGCCCCGGGTAGCCCTGGGTGCCGCCGACGCCCCAGAAGACGAGGTCGCCGGGGACGAAGTCGGCCGCCTGCTCGGCGGTGTCGACGACGGTGCCGCCCGGCTCCATGTACTGCTTGGCGAAGGCGTAGAGGTTCGGCAGCCGCCGGTGATCGATCGAGCGGTCCGGGCGCCGAGAAGACCACAGGTGGAGCGGGTAGTGCTTCGGGTGGGCGACCCGGTCGATGTGGACGAGCTGCTGGAGGTCGAGGCCCGCGCTCCGGAGGCAGCGGACGACGACGTCCACCGAGGTCCCGAGGTGGTCGGGCACGTCCCCCCAGGGGTAGCCGAGCGGGTGGTAGCTCGAGGTGAAGCGGATGCCGCGGGCGACCTGCGCCTCGGCGCACGCCAGGACCCGGACCCGGTCGTCACCCAGCGCCGGCGGCCACGCCGGGAGGTCCGGGACCGCCGCGCCGTTGTGGCTGACCGACGGCTGGAGCACCTCGCGGACGGCACGGTCGAAGCGTCGCTGGCGGGCGTGGAACTCCTGGGGCTCGATGAAGATCGGGGCGAAGGCCCAGAACCAGAGGGCCGCGAGGCCGCCGATCCCCAGGAGCACCAGGAGCGCGGGGGTGAACCGCGGGAAGCGACGACGGCGCCTCCGCAACACGGGCTCGAGGAGCCTGTCGCGCCCACCCATCATGGCCGCATCCGACCGGCGAGCACGTCCGAGGCTCGCGACCCGCGACGGGCCGACCGCCGCGCCGCGCGCCGCGCCCCTGTGATTCTCTGCTGGTCGCCCGATTCGCCCATCGCTGCGAGAGGGTTAGCACCGCCGTCCGGGGTGGGCAATCCTCGTCGCGGCGCGACGGCGCGTCGGCGGCGCCGTCCCTCGTGGGCGAGCGGCCTTGGTCAGGCCGCGTCCTCCTCGAGGGGGGCGACCTCGATGACCCCGCAGCGGCGCGCCTGGTTCAAGGCGCTGCACGTCTCGAGCGGCGTGTAGGGCGACTCGCGCAGGATCTCCTGCATCGTCCGCTCGCCGTCTACGAGGGCCAGCACCGCCATCAGCTTCTCGGTCCGCTCGTAGCCGTCCGGCATGGCGTTCTCGATCGTCCGCGGGCGGCGCCTCGGCACGCGCGTGAACTTGCCCAGGAAAGACTCGAAGAGGTTGAGGAGCTTGACCTCGTTGAACTCGAAGAACTCGCGCAGCGTGCCCTCGAAGCGCACCCCGACGAGGATCCGCTCGATCGAGACCATCGCGGCCTTCCAGTCGTTGATCGCCACCAACCAGAGGATGTCCTCGTACAAGAGCCGCGCCGTCTTCGAGTCCGCCATGAGCGCCGGGAGCACCTCGGTGCCGCGCGGGATCGCGCGCTGGCGCTGCTTGGTCGGGATCGGCGGCGGCTCGAGGTGGATGCCCTCGGGCAGCGGCGGCATGTCCCGCAGGTGCAGGTCGTCGATGTCGACCTCGGCGCGGGTCGACGGGAGGTCCGGCGGCTCGGGCATCTCGAGCGGCGCGCGCCGCTGGATGGCCGGCGGGACCAGAGGCTTCGGCGGGGCGAAGGCCTCGAGGCGACGCACGAAGAGCGCGACCAGGCGGTCGATCTCTTCGAGGCGCGCGCCGGCCTGGGCGGACAGCTCGAGCGCGGCGTCGTCGAGCGAGCGGGTGCGGTCGCCGAGCGCCGGGCCCAGGATCCGGTGGATCCCGTCCAGCTCGTCGTCCAGCTCGAAGTCCCTCTCTCCGCTCATCTCCATCGTGCCGCGCCCCACCCGCTTCACGCGCCCGCTCCCCTCCGAACGAGCTGTACTCCGTTTCGCCGCTATCTTCACCGATGGGCGGCCACCTGACGAGGCCCACCGCGTCGTTCATCCCGCCGTGAGCGCCCCCCAACGACCGACCAGCTCGTCGTAGACCCGGTCCGCATCGGCGAGGAGCGCCTCGAGCGTCCCCTCATTGTGGATCACCATGTCGGCGCGCGCGACCCGCGTGGCGTTGTCGGTCTGATTCTCCATCCGCTGCCGCACGAGCGCCTCGTCGAGGCCATCCCGGGCGACGGCGCGGGCGACCTGCAGATCCGGCGGGCAGACCACCGTGACCAGGGCCGAGAGCCCGGGGCTGAGCTGGTTCTCGATGATGAGCGCGGCCTCGTAGACCACCCAGCGCAGGCCCTCGCGATGGGCCGCCGCCAGCGCCGCCCCGACCCGCGCCAGGATGGCCGGGTGGGTGATCGCGTTCAGCCGCGCGACCGCCGCTGGCTCGGCGAAGACGTGGGCGCCGAGGCGCTTGCGATCGAGGCTCCCGTCCGGCCGCACGAACTCGGGGCCGAAGGTCCGCGAGATCGCCTCGAGGGCCGGCTCGCCCGGGGCGACGACCTCGCGCGCGAGCTGGTCGGCGTCGATGACCCGCGCCCCACGCTCGCGCCACCGGGCCGCGACCGTCGACTTGCCGCTGGCGATGCCGCCCGTGAGCCCGATGACCGCGGTCGAGTGCCGTTCCATTCGGAACGCTTACCACGCGATCCGCGGCCTTTGTAGTTATGACGCGTGTTCGCGCGCGCCGGAGGCCGAGCGGGCGCTACAGCTCGGCGAGCACGGCGTCGATGATCTCGAGCGCCGTCTGGATATGGCCTGCCTGGACGATGAGCGGCGGGACGAAGCGCAGGACCCGCCCCTGGATGGCGTTCATGAGGAGCCCCCGCTCCTGGCAGCCGCGGATGACCGCGGTGGCGACGTCGGCCCCACCGCGGAGCTCGAGGCCCTGAAGGAGGCCTATCCCGCGCGCCTCGACGCAGCGCTCCGGGTGCCGGTCACACAGCGCCGCGAGCCCGGCCTTCAAGACCTCGCCGACCTCGAACACGTGGTCGAGCAGCCGCTCCTCCTCGATGGTCCGGAAGACCTCGAGCCCGGCGCGGGTCGCCAGTGGGTTGCCGCCAAAGGTGCTCGCGTGGCTACCCGGCTCGAAGCCGCGGCCGACCTCCTCGGTGCACAGCATCGCGCCGAGCGGCACGCCGCCGGCGATGCCCTTGGCGCTCGTCATGATGTCCGGTCGGACCGCGTCGACCTCGTAGTAGTACCACTCGCCGGTCCGGCCGACGCCGGTCTGGACCTCGTCGTAGATGAGGACCATGTCCTGGGCGTCGCAGAGCTTGCGGAGCTGCTTCAAGAACCCCTTCGGCGGGATGTTCAGGCCGCCCTCGCACTGGATCGGCTCGAGGATGACCGTGCCGATCCGCCCCTCGGCCCGCGACAGCACCTCCTCGACGCTCTCGAGGTCGCCGAAGCGGGCGAAGTGAACCCCGGGCATCAGCGGCTCGAAGCCCTTCTGGTACTTCGGTTGCCCCGTGACCCCGATGGTCCCGAAGGTCCGACCGTGGAAGCTGTTCTCGAAGGCGAGGACCTCGGTCCGCTCAGGCTGGCCCTTGACGGTCGTCCGGTAGCGACGAGCGAGCTTCAGCGCGGCCTCGTTCGCCTCGGCGCCGCTGTTGGCGAAGAAGACGCGGTCCGCGAAGGTCAGCTCGGTCAGCTTGTCCATCAGCGCGAGCGCGGGCTCGTTGTAGTACAGGTTCGAGACGTGCATGAGCGCGTCGGCCTGCTCGCGGATCGCGGCCACGAGGCGCGGGTGCGCGTGGCCGAGGCTGTTGACGGCGATCCCCGCGACCATGTCGAGGTAGCGCCGGCCGTCCCGATCCCAGACCCAGACCCCCTCGCCGCGGGTCAGGAAGACGGGGACCTGCCGGTAGTTGGTGGTGTAGTGGCTATTGGCGCGGTGGACGAGGTCGACGGTCGGCGTGTCGCGGAACAGGTTGGTCATCGGGCCTTCTCCGAAGCGAGGCGAGGACGGCGCGATTGTCGTCGTCCCCGTGCCGGAGGACAAGCCCTATCACGGGCTCCCGTGAGGGGTCAGGCGCGCCAGGCGAGGAGGCGGTCGCGCGCCTCCTTGATGCGCCGGGTCAGCTCGTTGGCCGCCTGCTGGAGCTGCGGGTTGCCGGCGTGCTTGTCCGGGTGGTAGCGGCCGAGGAGCTCCCGATAGGCCCGCTGGATCTCGTCCTTGTCGGCGCCCAGCGGCAGCTCGAGCGCCGCGTACGCCAGGCGGACCTCCTGCGGATACACCGTCGCGCCCGAGCCCGAGCGCACGCCGCCGGCGTCCTTGTCCTGAGGCTTCCAGGTGCTCGCCCCGTCATCGTGCGTCCCCCATGCGCTCGCGCCCTCGTCGCGGGACCAGGCGCTCGCCCCGTCGTCGCGACGGGTCGAAGACGGCCCCGGGTCACCCCACGCGGCGGCGCCGGCGTGCTCCTGCTCGCGCCGAAGCGCCGCCTCGGCCCGCGCGAGCTCTTCCTGGGCGCGGCGCAGGCGCTCGAGGCGTTCGTCCCGCACGTCCTCGGGGGCGTCGTCGTCGCGATCGGCGATGACGCTCTTGACGTGGTTGAACTCGGCGCGCGCCAGCCGCGCGAGACGGTCGAAGATGCTCATGACGGCTCCGAAACTCGCCAGTTTGGGCGCTGAAGCTACCATGCCCGGCGAAGCGCGCGATAGCCCGAGGAGCCCCGTGCCCGACAGTTCCCCATCCCCGTCCCCGTCCCCCTCCAACGAGGCCGCGTCGGACGCCCTCGTCGACGCCTACGTCGCGTTCCTCCGGGTGATCAAGGACGCCTCGCCGCACACCCTGCGCGCCACCGCGGGGGACCTCCGAGATCTCGCGACATTCCTCGCAGACCGGCCTGAAAGGCGGCCCATCGACCGCGTTGACCGTCTGGATCTACGTGCCTACCTTGCGTCCCTCGCGCGCCGCAACGCGGCCCGCACCGTCAGCCGCAAGCTCGCGACGCTGCGTGGCTTCTACCGCTGGCTCGTGCGCGAGGGACGCCGGGATACCTCTCCGATGGACGGCATCACCAACCCACGCCAGGGGCGCCCGCTCCCCGAAGTGCTCGAGGTCGACACCGTCCTCGCCCTGCTCGAGGCGCCGCCCGCCGGCACCCCCGGCGGGATGCGCGACCGCGCGCTCCTCGAGACGCTCTACGCGGCCGGGCTCCGCGTCGCCGAGCTCGTCGCCCTCGACCTCGGCGACCTCGACCTGCCGGCGGGCTTCCTGCGCGTGACCGGCAAGGGCCGAAAGACCCGCGAGGTCCCGATCCACGCCCGCGCCGCCGCCGTCCTGCGCCGCTACCTCGACGAGGCGCGGCCCCGGCTCCTCGGCCAGCGCGAGCCCCACGACGCCGTCTTCCTCAACCGCCGCGGGGGACGCCTGACCGACCGCAGCGTCCGCCGGGTCCTCGACCAGGCGGTCCTGCGCGCCGCGACCGCCCGCGACGTCCACCCGCACATGCTCCGCCACAGCTTCGCGACGCACCTGCTCGGCAGCGGGGTCGACCTCCGGGTCATCCAGGAGCTGCTCGGCCACGAGAGCGTCGGCACCACCCAGATCTACACGCACGTCGGCATCGAGCACCTCACCAAGGTCTACGACGCCGCCCACCCGCGCGCGCGACGCAGCGCGCGCTCCAAGAACGAGAGTTAGCAGATGTCCGAGATCACGATGCACGGCACGACGATCCTCGCGGTCCGCAAGGGCGGCCAGGTCGTTGTGGCCGGAGACGGCCAGGTCACCCTGGGCAACACGATCATGAAGGGGAGCGCCCGCAAGGTCCGCCTCCTCCACGACGGGCGGGTCATCGTCGGCTTCGCCGGCAGCACCGCCGACGCCTTCACGCTCTTCGAGCGCTTCGAGGGCAAGCTCAAGGAGTTCAACGGCCAGCTGCGCCGCGCGGCGGTCGAGCTGGCGAAGGACTGGCGGACCGATCGGGCGCTGCGGCGGCTCGAGGCGCTGCTCATCGTCGCCGACCGGGTCGAGACCCTGGTCATCAGCGGCTCGGGCGACGTCATCGAGCCCGACCACGGCGTCGCGGCGGTCGGCTCCGGCGGCATGTTCGCCGAGTCGGCGGCCCTCGCGCTGGTCCGCCACTCGCAGCTCTCGGCCCGCGAGATCGCCCAGGAGGCGATGCGCATCGCCGGCGACATCTGCATCTACACGAACCACAGCCTGACCATCGAGGCGCTCGACGAGGAGCAGGGCCAATGAGCAGTGAGATGACCCCACGTGAGCTCGTGGCCGAGCTCGACCGCTACATCATCGGGCAGCACAACGCGAAGCGGGCCGTCTCCATCGCGCTCCGCAACCGCTGGCGCCGGCAGCAGGTCGACGGGCCGCTGAAGGACGAGATCACCCCGAAGAACATCATCATGATCGGGCCGACCGGTGTCGGGAAGACCGAGATCGCGCGCCGCCTGGCGAAGCTGGCGCGGGCCCCGTTCATCAAGATCGAGGCGTCGAAGTTCACCGAGGTGGGCTACGTCGGCCGCGACGTCGAGTCGATGATCCGCGACCTCGTCGAGGTGGCGGTCAAGCTCGTCCAGGAAGAGGCGGTCGAGCGGGTGCAGGAGCGCGCGCGCGAGCTGGCCGAGGACCGGGTCCTCGATCTGCTGCTGCCGAACCGCGCCGCGCGCCCGGGCTACGAGGAGCACGCCCCGGACGAGGCCGCGACCACCGCCGCGTCGACCCGGGAGAAGCTGCGGCGCCTCCTGCGCGAGGGGCACCTCGACGACCGCGAGGTCGAGGTCGAGACCCAGGACAACAAGATGCCCATGATGGAGATCTTCAGCTCGAGCGGGCTCGAGGAGATGGGCATCAACATGAAGGACAGCTTCGGGCACCTCTTCCCGAAGAAGACGAAGAAGCGCCGCGTGCGGGTGAAAGACGCCCTCGAGCTCCTCGTCCAGGACGAGGCGAACAAGCTCGTCGACCAGGAGAAGGTCACCGCCGAGGCCCTCGAGCGGGCGCAGCAGAGCGGTATCATCTTCCTCGACGAGGTCGACAAGATCGCCGGCCGCGAGTCCAAGCACGGGCCCGACGTCTCGCGCGAGGGCGTGCAGCGGGATCTGCTGCCCATCGTCGAGGGCTCCACGGTCAACACCAAGCACGGCATGGTGAAGACCGACCACATCCTCTTCATCGCGGCGGGCGCGTTCCACATCTCCAAGGTCAGCGACATGATCCCGGAGCTGCAGGGCCGCTTCCCCATCCGGGTCGAGCTCGACCGGCTGACCGAGGACGACTTCATCAAGATCCTCAGCGAACCCGAGAACTCGCTGACCAAGCAGTACTCGGCGTTGCTCGGGACCGAGGGGCTGGACCTGGGCTTCACCGAGGACGGCATCCGGGCGGTCGCGCGGACGGCCTTCGAGGTCAACGACCGCCAGGAGAACATCGGCGCGCGGCGCCTCCACACCGTGATGGAGCGCCTCCTCGACGAGGTGTCCTTCGACGCCCCCGACCGCGAGGACAAGCAGGTCGTCGTCGACAAGGCCTTCGTCGACACCGCCCTCGCCGGCATCGTCCAGGACCCGAAGCTCGAGAACTACATCCTCTGAGCCCGGCGAGCGGACGAGACGAGGCTGTCGCGTTGTCCGCGGACGCCACTGATGACAGGGGTTGAGAGCAGCGGACACGTCCAAGCGCCCGGTGCGGGCGAGACGCCCACACTCCACGGCGCCCAGGCGACTCGCCAACGGAGTGTGGGCGTCCCGCCCGCACCAACCGTCGCCGACCCCTGAGCCCCCGGCGCCCGTTCTGCCTCATGCGACGGCCTCGAGACGTCCGTGAGCCGAGGTGCCTTCGGTTCGCGGTCGTCCCGACCGCCCGTACGCCCCGGCTCAGCCGGGCACCGGCGCTCCGTGGAGCGCGGGTCGCACCCGGCAGGGTGATCTTTTTGGTGTCACCGTCGCGGACCCGCGGTGTTGTATGGCGAGACCTCTCGACGTCACGCCATGGGAGCCCCCGATGCGTCACCTCATCATCACGTCGCTGCTCGCGGCCTTCGCCCTGACCGCCTGCTTCCAGCACACCCAGTTCATGAACGCGGACCTGCCCAGCGAGCCGGTCGCGCGGCTACACGCGGTCAACCACCACGTGTTCTGGGGCATCATCGACGCCTCGGGCCCGATCGACGTCGACGCCGTCTGCCCCGACGGCGCCGCCGCCATCCACACCGAGGTCGGCCCCCTCGGCGTCATCCTCGGCTTCGTGACGGCCGGCATCTACGTGCCGACCCGCACGGACGTCTACTGCACCCAGGGCCCAGTCGGCGGCGGCGAGTACGACGCCGAACCGTACGGCGGCGGCGGCTACTGAGCGGACCCTGAGCCGCGAGCGCGAGCGCGCTACTGCACGCGGACGCTGAAGCGCTCGATGTGCAGCGCCGGCTTGTCGATGACATCGACCCGGGCGTTGTAGGCCTTCTCGATCTTCGCGAGCTCCTCGCCGTACTCCTCGACGAGGAGCTCGGTGATGCGCGACTGCGCCTGGACCTCCGCGACGCTGCCGTCGCTCGCGCCGCGCAGGCTCTGGTGGAGGTTCATCACGATGCTGTCGGCGATGACCCGGAGCGACTGCAGGTAGCCCTTGCCCTCGCAGTAGAAGCACGGCTCGGTCAGGTCCTGGACGATGGAGTTGCGGACGCGCTTTCGCGTCATCTCGACGAGGCCGAGCCCGCTGATGGGCAGGACCTTGGTGCGCGCGCGGTCCTTCGCCAGCTCCTCGATGAGCGCCGTGGTCACCCGCTGCTGGTTGGCCTCGAGCTCCATGTCGATGAAGTCGATGACGATGATGCCGCCGATGTCGCGGAGGCGCAGCTGGTAGGCGATCTCGCGGACGGCCTCGAGGTTGATCTCGACGATCGTCTCCTCGAAGTTGCTCTTGCCGACGTAGCGGCCGGTGTTGACGTCGATGGCCGTCAGCGCCTCGGTCCGGTCGATCAGGATGTAGCCCCCCGACTTCAGCCAGACCTTGCGGCGCGAGGCGCGGGTGATCTCCCACTCGACCCCGTATCGCTCGAACATCGGATCCTCGGAATCCCAGCGCTGGATGTTGCTCTCGAAGCTCGGCATGAAGCGCCGCACGAAGCGGACGATGCGGTCGAGCTCGGCGTCGTCGTCGACGACCACCCGGTCGTCCTCGTTCTGGATGAGGTCCCGCACGCTCCGGAGGGTGAGATCCACGTCCTCGTGGACGAGCTCCGGCGGGCGCACGACCTGCCCGCGCTTCTGGATGTCGGCCCACAGCTGCTCGAGAAAGACCACGTCGTCGCGGAACTCCTCCTCGTCGAGCCCCTCGCCGGCCGTCCGCAGGATGAGCCCGCCGACCTCGGGCTTGATCCGCTCGAGGATGCCCTTCAGGCGCGCCCGCTCGTTCGGATCCTTGATGCGGCGCGAGACACCGAGGTGATCCACCGTCGGCATGTAGACGAGGTGCCGCCCGGGCAGCGAGATGTGGGTCGTGAGGCGCGCGCCCTTCGTGCCCATCGGGGCCTTGGCGATCTGCACCAGCACCTGCTGGCCCTGGGTGAGCAGCTCGTTGATGGGCGGGTAACGGTCACCGCGGCCGACCTCGGGCGGAGCGGCCTCGGAGCCGCCTCCCTCGCCGTCGTCGAGCTCGGGCGCGTCCGGTCGCGCGACGTCCCCCACGAAGAGGAAGCCCGTGCGCTGGAGCCCCACCTCGACGAAGCTCGCCTGCATCCCGCGCAGGACGCGCACCACGCGCCCGGCGTAGATGTTGCCGACGATGCTGCGCTCGCGGAGGCGCTCGAAGAAGAGCTCCGTGGTCACGCCGTTGTCGATGAGGGCCACGCGGCGCTGGTCCGGGCGGCGGTTGACGAGCAGTAGGCGCGCCATCGGTGTCTCGTCTCCCGGGGCGGCTGGCCACCCCGCTCGGGTCTCAGCGGTGCTTCACGTCGAAGACACCCTCGGTGATGTCGACCGTGTTGCCGTCGGCGTCCTGGAGCGTGCCGGTGAAGGTCCCCTGAACGTAGCTGCCGGTGCCGTTGTTCTCGCTGATGGTCAGGTCGTAGGCGATGGACTCGTGGGTGAAGCCCACCGGGCACGTCGGCAGCTCTCGGACGCCGCTGCCGTCGTTGTAGCAGATGAGGACGCCGACCTCGCTGAACTCGGTGTCGTTCCAGTGGCCGACGACGAACTCCTCGACCGGCAGGACGTTGATCTCGATCTTCCGGGTCCCCTTGTCGGCGCTGATCTTGAACTGGTTGCCGGGGTCGCCGTTCGGGATGTAGTCCGCCTCGCCGTTGACGTCGAAGGTGTTGTTCACGCCGCCGAGCTTGAAGGTGATCTTCGAGATCTTCTCGAGGGGCGGGATGGTGTCCGCCGCCGCGGTGTCGGCGGTGTCCGTCGTGACGTCGGAGGCCGTGGTGTCGTCCGAGGTCGCCGTGTCGTCGCCGCTCGACGCGCCGTCGTCTCCGCAGCCGACCGCCCAGACCGACGTGGTCACCATCATGAGGGCGAGGATCCAGCGCTTCGTCATGTTCCACCTCGTCTCGGGCCAGGCGCCATCCGCCGGCGGAACGTAGCACGCCCGTCGCGCGCGGAGCAACGCGGGCCTCCGGCGCCGCTTGACACGGCCGGAGCCGATCTCGATGGTGCGCGATCAGAGGAGCTCCCCAGTCCTTCACGGAGGCCCGTATGCGCCGAAAGACCTTGACGATCCTCGCCGCCACCGCGCTCTCCGTGGGCGCCTGCGCCGAGGGGGGCGAGCGCTCCGGCACGACCGACACGACACAGATCGACAGCCTCGTCACCGACACGCTGCCTGGCGACACCAACGGGATCGTCGAGGACACGGCGGTGAGCGACACGACGACGACCGGGCGCGTCCCGCTGAAGCACCGCCCCGAGGCCGTCGCCTGTGACCACGAGCGCGTCGACAACGTCGTCTCCATCCCGGACAACCCGGGCGCGCCCGTCGACTGCGAGAGCCACGACGACTGCGTCGGGGGCGAGAACGGGCGCTGCGTCGGCAACACCCATGACGGCTGGTACTGCACCTACGACCGCTGCTTCGGCGACGGGGACTGCAGCCCCGGCGCGCAGGTCTGCGAGTGCGGCGGCGGCTTCCGCTCGGACCACAACGTGTGCCTGGGCCAGGGGAACTGCCAGGTCGACGCCGACTGCGGCGCGGGCGGCTACTGCTCGCCGAGCTACGGGGACTGCGGCGACTACCTCGGCGTGGTCGCCTACTACTGCCACACCGACGCCGACGAGTGCATCGACGACGCCGACTGCGACGGCGAGCCGAGCAGCTTCGGGACGCCGTACTGCGCGTACAACCCGACCGCCGGCAAGTGGATGTGCTCGAGCCAGCAGTGCGCCGGGTAGCGCTGGCCCTGGCGCTCGTGGCGGTCGCGGCCTGCGCCGACGACCCGCCGGGCGACCTCGACCTCGGCGCGCGCTACGTCGCCGAGCCCGACTATCGCCGCGACGTGCTCGTGCGCTCGCTCGTGAACCCCGACAACGGCTACTCCGCGCTCCGCCTCGAGCGCTTCACCGAGGAGACCTGGGGGGCGCTGCCCGTGTGGAACCCCCGGGTCCGCCCGGTGCGCGCGTCCGACCTGGGCGCCGGACGCCCGCCCCCCGACCCCAGCTGGGCGCCCATCGACCTCGACGTCGCGTGGGAAGACGCGGCGCTCACGAGCCTCGGCGCGCGGGCCTTCACCGACTACCCGGCCCAGGTGGAGCCGGCGCTGATGGTCGCGCTCGAGGACGCCGACGGGCCGGAGCGCTTCGGGCTCTGGATCGACGGCGAGGGCGACGCGCGCGTCGGGGGCCTGGTCTGGGCCGAGACCCCGGGCGGCGTCCAGCCGGCGTTCACCTGCGCGAGCTGCCACGCCACGCCCGCGGGCGACGGGCTCGTGCTCGGCGCGCCGAACCACGCCATCGACTACGGCGCGCTGCTCGACGCCTCCCACGGCGACGCCCACACCAGCGCCGGCCGCTGGGGCCCGGGCCGGGTCGACGTCACCCCGGACGAGCTGTCGAACCCGACCGTGATCGCCGATCTCCGCGCCGTCCGATTCCAGGAGCGGCTCAACCGGGCGGCGACCATCGACAACGATGTCATGGCCCTGACCGCGCGCCTCGAGACCGCGGTCATCACCAACTCCGGTCAGGCCGTGCGCCCGCCACGCGAGCTCGCCTTCGCCCTGGCCTGGTACCTGTGGGGGCTCGGCGACGACCTCGCCACCCCCGACTGGGACAGCCCCGGCGGCGCGGTCTTCCAACGAGAGTGTGGCAGCTGTCACCGCGGCGACGGGCTCGCCGGGCCGCCCATCGCGTTGAGCGCGATCGCGACGGACGCGACCGTCGGCGAGAGCCCGTGGCGAGGGACCGGGAGCTACCAGACGACCTCACTCCGCGGGGTCGCGAGCCGTGGGCGCCTGCTCGCCGGTGGCGGCGTCCCCTCCCTCGAGGCCCTCGTCGACCCGAGCCGCGCCGAGGGCGGTCACCGTTACGGGTACGGCCTCGACGACGCTGACCGCGCCTACCTCCTCGCGTTTCTTCGCGACCTGCCGTGAAGGATCGGTAGGGGCGCGGTCACCCAGGTGCTAGGGTTATCGCGTCGATAGGAGGGAGGGCATGAGCGTGGGTGCGCGCGCTCGCTGGGTGCGGTGCATCCCGCTCGTCATGTGGGTCTTCGGGCTCATGGCGTGCGGGCAGGTGCCGGACCACGCCACGGACCCGACGATCGCCCAGGAGAGCTGCTGGTCGTGCCACGGGGGGCTGTACCTCGCGACGACCGAGCCGGACCACGTGAGCGCCGCCCTGCCGCACAGCTGCGAGACCTGCCACGAGACGACCGCGTGGCGGCCCGCGCGCTTCCCCGACCACGATCCCTACTGGCCGCTCACCGGCGCCCACACGACCGCCGAGTGCGCCGAGTGCCACGTCGACGGCCGCTACGCCGGAACCCCGCGCGCGTGCGTGGGCTGCCACCAGGACGCCTTCGACGAGAGCGTCAACCCGCCGCACCTCGCCGACAGCTTCCCGACGAGCTGCGAGGGCTGCCACGAGACCGCCGCGTGGCGACCCGGGACCGTCGACGACCACGATCGCTTCTGGGTCCTCGAGGGGGCGCACGTCGCACAGGACTGCGCCGCGTGCCACGATCCCGAGGCGTGGGCCGAGGCCCCGCGCGAGTGCGTCGGCTGCCACGTCGCCGACTACCAGGGGACGACCGACCCGGACCACGAGGCGTCGGGCTACCCGACCTCGTGCGCGGTCTGCCACACCGCCGCGGCCTGGCGCCCCGCGGACTTCAGGGACCACGACCTCTACTGGCCGCTGGAGGGTCGGCACCTCGAGGCCGCCTGCGAGGCGTGCCACGCCGACGACCGTTACCAGGGGACGCCGCGGGACTGCGAGGGCTGCCACCTGGCGGACTACGACGCGACCACGGCGCCGGACCACGCCGACGCGGGCCTGCCGACCGCCTGCGCCGGCTGCCACAGCCCCGAGGGTTGGAGCCCCGCCGGCTTCGACGTGCACGACGACTTCTGGCCACTCGAGGGGCGACACGCCGAGACGGGCTGCGCGGAGTGCCACGCGGACGGCGTCTATGCCGGGACTCCGACCACCTGCGACGACTGTCACCACGTGGACTTCGTCGCCGCGGAGGAGCCAGATCACGAGGATCTCGGCTATCCGATCGCCTGCGACCTCTGCCACACCCCGACAGGGTGGGAGTCGAGCTTCGATCACGACGTGACCTGGCCCTTGACCGGCGAGCACCTCTCCGCCGAGTGCGCCGACTGCCACGTCGACGGCGTTTATACGGATACCCCGAAGACCTGTGACGGCTGCCACCTCGCGGACTACGACGCGACCACCGCTCCGCCGCACGCGGCCTCCGAGCTGGGGCACGACTGCGAGAGCTGCCATCAGACGACGGGCTGGACGCCCGCGAGCCTCGACCACGATCTCTTCTGGGCGCTCGAGGGCAAACACACCGAGGCCGGCTGCGCCGACTGCCACGAGGGCGGCCTCTACGACGGAACGGCGACGCTCTGCGACGGCTGTCACGCCGCCGACTACGACGCGACCCTCGCGCCGCCCCACGCGGCCTCGGAGCTGGGTCGAGACTGCGACAGCTGTCACACGCCGAGCGGCTGGGCGCCGGCGGAGCTCAATCACGGCCTCTTCTGGGCGCTCGAAGGCGCTCACACCGAGGCGAGCTGCGCCGACTGCCACGTCGACGGCGTCTACGAGGGCACGGCGCGCGCCTGCCTCGGATGTCATGAAGAGGACTACGACCAGAGCGAGGAGCCACCGCACCTCGCCTCCGGCTACCCGACCGACTGCGAGCGCTGCCACGACAGCGCGGCGTGGACGCCGAACACCTTCGACCACGCGAGCCACTGGCCGCTGCTGGGAGCGCACGCGACGACGACCTGTGGCGAGTGCCACCCTGGCGGGCAGTTCGACGACACGCCGGAGCTGTGCGTCGCGTGTCACCTGGCCGACTTCGAGGGCGCGAGCGAGCCGCCCCACGAGGCCTCGACCTTCGGGCAGGACTGCGCGAGCTGCCACGTCGAGGCCGGCTGGAGCCCGTCGACCTTCGATCACCTCGACATCTGGCCGATCACCGGCCGCCACGCGACGGCGAGCTGCGTGTCGTGCCACGTCGGCGGCGCGTACGCGGACACGGCGAGCACCTGCGAGGGCTGTCACCTGCCGGACTATTCCCTGTCGGAGGACCCGCCCCACGCGGCGCAGGGCTTCCCGACGGACTGCGTCAGCTGCCACGTGACGAGCGGCTGGGAGCCGGCCAGCTTCGACCACGAGAGCCACTGGCCGCTCCTCGGCGAGCACGCGACGACCGCGTGCAGCGCCTGTCACGTCGGCGGCCAGTTCACGGGGACACCCGAGGTCTGCGCCGGCTGCCACCTCGGCGACTTCGACGACGCGACGGCGCCGATCCACGACCCCGTGACCTTCGGTCAGGATTGCGCCAGCTGCCACACCGAGGCGGGGTGGACTCCATCGAGCTTCGATCACGGGCCGATCTGGCCGATCACCGGCGCCCACCTGACCGCCACCTGCGGGTCCTGTCACGAGGGCGGCGATTATACGGATACTCCCAGCGCCTGTGACGGCTGCCACCACGGCGACTACCTGGAGACGACGTCACCCGCGCACGCCGACAACCTCCTGCCGACCGACTGCGCGTCCTGTCACGCGACGAGCGCCTGGGAGCCGGCGACCTTCGACCACGACGCGGTCTGGCCCCTCGTCGGTGAGCACCTCGCGGCGACCTGTGTCGCGTGCCACGTCGGCGGCGCCTTCGCCGGCACCCCGGACACCTGCGACGGTTGCCACCATCAGGACTACGTCGATACGACCGCGCCCGTGCACGTCGAAGCGGGGTTCGCGACCACCTGCGAGACCTGCCACTCGCCGAGCGGCTGGGACGGAGCGGACTTCGACCACGGGCAGCTGTGGCCGCTGACCGGGCAGCACGCCTCGGTGAGCTGCGCCGAATGCCACGCCGACGGGTACGCCGGGACACCGACGAGCTGCGACGGGTGCCACCACGACGACTACCTCGGGACGAGCGCGCCCGCGCACGCCGACTCCGGCTTCCCGACCGACTGCCAGGCCTGCCACGACACCGCGAGCTGGACCGGCGCGACCTTCGACCACGACGCGTTCTGGCCGTTGACCGGGGCCCACACCGCCGCGAGCTGCGACGGGTGCCACGGCGGTGGGACCTACGCCGGGACGCCGACGAGCTGTGACAGCTGCCATCACGCGGACTACACCGGCGCGACCAACCCGTCGCACGTGGCGCTGAGCCTGCCGACGACCTGCCAGAGCTGCCACGGCACCACGAGCTGGGCGACGACGAGCTTCCCGGGGCACGATACGCTGTTCCTGATCTCGTCGGGCGATCACCGGGACTTCAGCTGCGCCCAGTGCCACCCGAACGCTCCGGTCGCCTGGTCCGACTACATCTGCGTGACCTGCCACACGGGCGAGCACAGCCTGAGCAAGATGAACGCCGAGCACGACGAGGTCGGGGACTACTCCACCCGCATGGCGACCTACCCGAGCTACGACGCGGCGTGCCTGTCGTGCCACCCGCTGGGCGTCGCCGAGGACGACTGATCGCGCGGCTCGCTGTGCCGCCCGGGCTCGGGTCCGCACCGCCGCTCCCCAGACCTGGTGCGACGCACCAGACGGCCGGAATCAGCGACGCTGTCGAGCGATTGAGTACCCCGGAGGCAGGCGGCGACCGCCGTGGGTCGGGCCCCCGACGCGGCGGGAGTCTAGCACAGCGCTGTTGCGCATCGCAATGACCTAAGCAATATCCGTACCAAGCATCTCGCCACGCCTTGTGGCCGGTTTCGGGCGGTGATAGTGTGGGGGCAGATGAAGAGATGAGGACAGCGACGAGGATGACCGCCCGATGGAGCTGAAGCAGTATCAGAAGATGAGTCTGCAGCTGGTGATGACGCCCCAGCTGCAGCAGGCCATCAAGCTGCTCCAGCTGTCGCGTCTGGAGCTGAGCGAGACGGTCCAGAACGAGCTGCTCGAGAACCCGGTGCTCGAGATCGAGGCCGAGGCGCAGGCCCCCGAGGACGTGGGCCGCGAGATCGACAAGGCCAAGCCCGACCGCGAAGACGGCGAGAAGCAGCAGAGCGAGCACGATCCGACCGAGACGAACTGGGAGCAGTACGTCGAGGACTACAACTCGTACAGCTACAGCCCGGGCGGAGGTGGCGTTCGTTACTCGGACGACGACATGCCGACCCTCGAGCAGACGCTCGCCGGGCAGCAGAGCCTCGCCGACCACCTCGAGTGGCAGCTGAACCTGGCGCTCCTGACCGATGAAGAGCGCGACATCGGCGAAGCGATCATCGGCAACATCAACCCCAACGGCTACCTGCCGGCGGAGAACATCGAGCAGATCGCCGAGGAGATGAACATCGAGGTCTCCGACGTCGAGTCGGTCCTCGAGGTCATCCAGGAGTTCGACCCGCTCGGCGTGGGTGCGCGGGATCTGCGCGAGTGCCTGCTGATCCAGGCGCGCATCGAGTACCCCGACGAGGACGTCGTCCTCGGGCTCATCGATCGCCACCTCGAGAACCTGGAGAAGAAGAACGTCCAGGCGATCATGAAGGACCTCGACTGCGAGCTCGAGGACATCAGCGAGGCGGTGCAGCTCATCGGGCACCTCGAGCCCCGGCCCGGTCGTGGCTTCGCGTCGGAGGACGCCCAGTACATCACCCCCGACGTGTACGTACACAAGGTCGGTGACGAGTACCTGGTGCAGCTCAACGAGGACGGGCTCCCGAAGCTCAAGATCTCGAACTTCTATCAGAACCAGCTGAAGAACGGCGGCGTGTCCTCGAAGGAGAAGGACTTCATCCAGGACAAGTTCCGGAGCGCCGTCTGGCTCATCCGCTCGATTCACCAGCGGCAGAACACCATCCGCAAGGTGACCGAGTCGATCGTGCGCTTCCAGCGCGAGTTCCTCGACGTCGGCGTCGAGAAGCTGCGGCCGCTGATCCTGCGCGACGTGGCCGACGACATCGGCATGCACGAATCCACCATCAGCCGTGTGACGACCAACAAGTACGTCCACACGCCCCAGGGCATCTTCGAGCTGAAGTACTTCTTCAACAGCCGCATCACGAGCTCCCAGGGGGGCGACCTCGCCTCCGAGAGCGTCAAGCAGCGCATCAAGAAGCTCATCGGCGAGGAGAACCCGAAGAAACCCCTGTCGGACCAGAAGCTGTGCGATCTTCTGGGTGAGGAGGGGACGCAGATCGCCCGGAGAACTGTGGCCAAGTACCGGGAGATGCTCGGAATTCCCCCCTCGTCGAAGCGCAAGAAGGTGTTCTGAGACGACGATCGTTCGCCGGCCACGGGGTGCCGGTGTTCCAGCTAAGGGGTGAGGTCGAGACAACATGAGCAAACCGTTCGCGGAGCCAACGCCGCCCACGCACTCTCGAGATCGCGAGCTGTGGCCAACAGCGCTCGCCGCGGGTGCGGGCCCGGTGTCGACGCCGTCGATGGTTGGCTCTCGTCGTCTCGCGCCGGCCCCCAGGGAGGCATGATGAGAATCAACTTCACGTTCCGCCACATGGACTCGAGCGAAGCCCTCAAAGACCACGCCTCTGCGAAGCTCGCGAGGCTGGAGCGCTTCGAGGATCGCGAGATGGCCATCGACACCGTCTTCTCGGTCGAGAAGTTCCAGAAGACGGCTGAGTTCAAGGTCTCGGGCGCCCACGGGATGTTCCTGCAGACCGAGACGCGGGACGACATGTTCGAGGCGATCGACGTCGCCGTGGACAAGCTCGATCGGCAGCTGTCGCGGTCGAAGGACAAGCGCAAGCACCACAAGGGGGCTCAGGCCACGACCCCCAACGAGCCCACCCTGATGTGATCGACGCGGTCGGGGCCGCGCAGCGTGCGCGGTCCCGACCGTAGCCGGATCGGATCGACGCGAGGCGCGCCCGCCACGAGCTCGAGCGCCGAGGCGCTGGTGCGCGCCCGGCCTCGCTCTGCCCGTGTGACTGTCCACCTCCGGAGCCCGGCGGCGGCCGCCGGCCCCGCCGAGGAGCACGTGACGTGACCCAGCCCTCATCGAAGCGCCGTCTCGACGTGATCGTCCTGAGCGGGCTGTCCGGATCGGGCAAGACCACCGCGCTCCACGCCCTCGAGGACGCAGGCCACTTCTGCGTCGACAACCTCCCCGCGGCGCTCCTGCCGACGTTCCTGCGTCTGGTCGAGGAGAACCCGTCCATCACGCGGGTCGCGCTGGCGATGGACGCGCGGGAGCGCCTCTTCCGGACCGATCTCGAGCGCGATCTCCGCGTGCTCACCCTCGGCGACGAGCGCGTCGAGGTCCTCTTCCTCGCGTGTGACGAGGACGCGCTGGTGGCGCGCTTCAAGACCACCCGGCGGCCGCATCCCCTGGTCTCACAGGGAGCGGCGAAGAACCTGCCCGACGCCATCGGCCTCGAGCGCGAGTGGCTCGAGCCGATCCGCGCGCTGGCGACCCACGTCATCGACTCGACGACGCTCACCGTGCACGACCTCAAGCGGCGCGTACAGAAGCTGTTCGGCGACGCCGAGACGACGCGGCTCGCGGTCCACCTCATGAGCTTCGGTTACCGCTACGGGCTGCCCCAGGACGCGGACTACGTGTTCGACGTGCGGTTTCTCGACAACCCGTACTTCGTCGAGCACCTCCGCGAGAAGACCGGCCTCGACCCGGCGGTCTCGGGCTTCGTCATGAAGCAGCCCGCGGCCGAGCGCCTCCACCAGCTGGTGCTCGCGCTCCTCGACGAGGTGCTGCCGCGCATCGAGGACGAGGGGCGGGCCTCGCTGACCATCGCCTTCGGTTGTACCGGCGGGCATCACCGCTCGGTGGCGATGTGCGAGGCGGTCCGCACGGACCTCTGCGCGCGGGGCCAGGAACCCGAGATCGTGCATCGAGACATCGATCGCTAAAATGGCTATGGTCTCCGTCCGGGCGGCGGCTGCCACCACCGCTCGATCTGTCCTGCCGGGCGAGGGCCCGGACGGACCCTCGAGATCCCCGGCTGGAGAGCGACGAACGTGAACGTCCGCGGCAACTTGCAGGTGTCGTTCGGCGTGCGATGTGCGCCAGCCGGACGTAGACAGGCTCGCGGTGGCGGCGCGCTCGCTGGGCGGGCGCGGTCGGACCGCCGCGGACAGGAGCAGTGATGGACGGGGCGCGGCGGGAGCTGGTGATACCGAACGAGAAGGGCTTGCACGTGCGCGCCGCCACGGCGTTGGCGCGCACGGCGGGCCGGTTCGCGGCGCAGATCACGGTGGCGCGTGGGGAAGAGCGCGTGGACGCGAAGAGCATCATGGGGCTCCTCCTGTTGACGGCCTCGCAGGGCACGACGATCGTGGTGGAGGCCAAGGGAGGAGACGCGACGGAAGCCGTCATGGCGATCGGTGAGCTGGTCGAGTCGGGCTTCTACGAGTAGGAGACGCTTGGGCGACATGAGGCACGAGAACCTGGGCATCGTGCTCCAGGGCGAAGGGGTGTCGGAGGGCATCATCCTCGGGTCGGTAGCCCGCTGGGATCGCCACGAGACCCTCGTCGAGCACGTGCGCCTGCCCGAGAGCCTCGTCAACGCCGAGGTCAGCCGCTTCCACGACGCCATCGCGCGGGCCGAGCGCGAGATAGACGAGCTCTACGTGTCGCTGACCTCACCGTCGGCGGGCTCCCCCGCCAAGGCCGCCGAGGGCGAGCACCTCGGCCTCCTCGACGCGCACAAGATGATGCTGCGCGACCCGTCGATCGTGAACGACACCGAGCGCTACATCCGTGAGGAGCACCTCAACGCGGAGTGGGCGCTGTCCATGACCCTCAAGCGCCTCGAGGGGATGTTCGCGGGGGTCAAGGACCCCTTCTTCCGCGAGCGCGGCCAGGACATCCATCACATCGGCGAGCGGCTGATGCAGTTCCTCGCCCAGGGCGAGGGTGACGAGGCCCCGCCATCGCCGCTGTCCCACCTGCCCCAAGGGGCCGTCCTGTTCGCCCACTCGCTGTCGCCGGCCGAGGCGCTGGCGGCGAGCCGCCAGTCGATCGCGGCCTTCGTGATCGAGGCCGGGAGCACCTCGGGACACACCGCGATCATCGCGCGGTCGCTGGGGATCCCGGCGGTGGTCGGGCTGACGGGCGCCAGCGACGTGGTCGGCGACGGCGACCGCGTGATCGTCGACGGCTTCGAGGGCGAGATCGTCGTCCGCCCGACCGAGTACGAGGAGATCCTCTACGCTCGGCGGGCGAACCGGGCGAAGGCCGTGCGGCGGACGGTCAGGCAGAACCGGACGCTGCCGGCGGAGACCCCCGACGGCTTCTCGATGGTGCTGCGGGCGAACCTCGACTTCGTCGCGCAGGCTCCCCACGTCGACGCGCTCGGGGGGCGCGGGGTCGGCCTCTATCGAACCGAGTTCCTCTTCCTCGAGCGCACCGGGCCGCCGACCGAGGACGAGCAGACCGAGGCGTACACCAGCGTGCTGAAGGCGCTCGCGCCCCACCCGGTGACGATCCGGACGCTCGACGTCGGGGGCGACAAGCTGATCAGGTTCTCGGGGCCGGAGCACGCGGGGCTGCGCGCCATCCGCTACTGCCTTGCGAACGAGGAGCTCTTCCTGATGCAGCTGCGGGCGCTGCTCCGCGCGTCGAATCACGGCGAGCTGCGGATCCTGGTGCCCTTCATCGCCAGCCCCTACGAGATCCGCGAGGTGCGGCGGTTGCTCGCCGTCGCCAGCGAGCAGCTCGCCGAGCGCGGGATCAGCCACGCGCCCGACATCCCGGTCGGCGCGATGATCGAGGTGCCGGTGGCGGCGCTGTCGGCGCAGCAGCTCGCGCGGGAGGTCGACTTCTTCAGCGTCGGGACGAACGACCTGATCCAGTACACGATGGCGGTCTCACGCGAGTCCGCGGCCCCGGACTACCTGACGAACCCGCTGCAGTCGGGGTTCCTGAAGCTGCTTCGGATGATCACCGACGCCGGGCATCACGCCGGGATCACGACGGCCATCTGCGGCGAGCTCGCGGGCAAGCCGTGGTTCGCGCCGATCCTCATCGCCCTGGGCTTCAACGAGCTGTCGATGACGCCGGAGTCCATCCCGCTGGTCAAGGAGGTCATCCGCCGCACCCCGCGGGCGGAGGCCCTGGCGCTGCTCCAGAAGTTCAACAAGATGGACGCCGAGGAGGCCAAGGACTACCTGGACTCCTACATGGTCGAGCACTTCCCCGAGATCGTGACCCCGCGGTTCCGGGGCGCCCCGCACTACATGCGCTGACCCTCAGCGCACGCTGTCGTCACTCCCGTCACAACCCGCCTCGGAGCCGCCCATGCGCGCCCTTCTGTCGATCGCTGCGATCGTCGCCCTCGCCGCTTGCCCGTCGAAGACCACGCCGTCCGCGTCGGACGCCCCCGAGCCGTCGGCCGACACGGCGGCCGCGCCGGAGCCCGAGGTCGACACGGCGACCGCGCCGGAACCCGAGGCCGACACGGCGACCGCGCCGGAGCCCGAGGCCGACACGGCGACCGCTCCGGAGCCCGAGACCGACACCGTGACCGCGGAGCCGAGCGAGGACACCGCGGGAGCCACCGCAGGCGAGACGGAGGGGCCGAAGCCGCTGACCGACGAGGAGAAGGCCGACCTCGTGAAGAACGCAGCGACGTTCAAGAAGCTCCTGAACGAAGGCCGAAAGCTCGTGAAGGGCGGTGACTACGAGACCGCCGTGAAGGCGTACCGGGCGGCGCTCGCGCTGAACCCGACGAACGCGTCGGTGCTCGGCGAGCTGGGGTTCGCGGCGCTCAAGCAGGGCGACCTGGATCTTGCCGAGGAGCTGACGCGGCGCGCGATCTCGTACAGTCGGGGCGGCAAGCAGCTCGGGGCGCTGCAGTACAACATCGGGCAGATCTTCGAGAAGCGGGATCTGCCGGGCGACGCGCTGGTCGCCTATCGGGCCTCGCTGGCCGCGCGGCCGGGCAACGAGGTCGTGGCCGGCCGCGTCGCCGCGCTCGAGGCGATGGAGAACCCGAAGGCCCGCGCGGCGCGGGTGTATCCGACGCTGAAGGCGTTGGCCGGCGCGCAGGTGCTGGGCTGCCTGGACTACGTCGGCGTCTGGGACGAGGCGCCGGAGATCCCGCGAGATCTGACCCCCGACCAGGCGGTGGAGGGGATCGGGCCGTGCGAGGTGACGATCGGTGGGACCGTGAAGGCGCCCGAGGGGAACGCGCCCGTGACGGAGGTCGCGTTCGTCGCTGCCGGGACGTCGCTCTACTCGACCATCGATCTGGCGATGCACGTCGAGGGGGGCTGGATCGTCGGCCAGCGCGTGTTCGAGAACGAGAACAGCGGCTGTTGCGGAGCATACCGCGAGTTCAAGGCGGGGGACCCGACGTTCCGCGAGGTGGTGCCGGGACACGGGGCCGAGGTCGTGTTCGACGTTGCCTGGGAGGACCAGGACTCGGACATGGGCGACAACTACATCTACCATCGGAGCTACGAGGGGCCCATGGTCTGCGGGATGGACGAGGACGGCGGCTGGTGCCGGGCCGTCCACGCACGTGAGCTGTCCTACGGCGGCGACCTCGACAAGTTCCTCGAGGGCGTCGCCGGCAGCCCGCGGTGCTGGGAGGTCAGCTTCGACGGCGAGGGCAAGTACACCCGCAAGCCCGTGGCCTGTAAGGGTGGCGAGGCTCCAGACGAGGCGACCCCGGTCACCGGCGAGGTCCTGTCACTGCCGCTGCAGTGAACGTCTAGTCGTCGCTCGCTGTCGTGAGGAGCGACGCCCCCGGATCGGGCGCCAGCCGGCGATCGAAGGTCAGCAGGGGTGCTGCGCCGTCTTCGGCGGCCGACAGCAGGATGAGGTAGTCCGCGAGGTCGGCCGGCCCGGCGGCGAACCTTCGGAGCGCCTCGAGCGTCGGCTCGGGCTGCTCGACGAAGACGCCCCGAGTGCGAACGAGGCTCGTCAGGCGTTCGTGAATCGAGGAACGGTCCAGCCGATAGCCCCGCCCGAGGACCCACGCGAGCTCTGCCATGACGAGGCGGGAGACGTAGACGCCGTCCGCCGCGGCATGCTCGAGGAAGGCCGCCTCGGCGAGCGCGGTCTGGACGGGGTCGTCACCGAGCAAGACGCGAACGAGGACGTTGGTGTCGAACGCCGTCACTCGCTGGCGCCGTCGGCGATGGCCTCCTCGATCTCGTCGAGGGTGAGCGCGCGACCAATCTCGGGCCGCGTGGCGAAGAGGTCCGCCGGATCGATCAGCGCCGGGGTCAGGATGAGCCGACCTGCGGCGTCGACCTCAGCCTGTACGCGCGCGCCGGGGTGGAGCTTGAGACGCTCTCGGAGGCGCTTCGGGACCGTGATCTGACCCTTCGAGCTGACGGTCAACGTATCCATGCCCGAAGAGTAAGTTGAGAGATCTTACCGGTCAAGGAGCCGGCAGGCGCACGGGTGGGACGGCGCGGGCGAAGGCCTCGCGGGCGGCGTCGGGGTCGGGCTTGGGGCCGGCGAGGCGGGCGACGCCGAGCTCACCGCAGGCATAGGCGTCGCCTGCGTCGCAGCGAGCGCGGTGGATCTCCCGGGCGTGCTCGAGGAGGCCGACGCGCCGGGCGCGCGGCCGCTTGGCGTTGGCGACCTCGCCGCGGCGGTACATCCCGGCGAGGCGCTCGCAGGCGCGTGGGTCGTCGTCGTCACACGCGTCCACGTAGAGGCCCGCCGCCTCGACCCGGAGGGACTCGCGGGTCTTCTTCCCGTCGGCGACCGCCGCGAGGACCTCGCAGCCGAGCCCGCGGTGGCGTCCGCAGGCGCGCCGGCCGAGGGCGGGGCGACCCGGGACGGTGATAACGTCCGGGAGGTCGAGGAGGGTGACGCAGGCAGCGTCGTCGCCGGCGCGACAGGCGGCGAGCCAGCGCTCGACGAGGGTGTCGCGGAAGCGGTCGGCGGCCGCTGGATCGTTCGGGACGAGAGCGCCGGCCGCGTGGAGCGCGAGCAGACGTCCGCAAGCCGAGTGCGCGCCGGCGTCACAGCGCGCGGCGGCCACCGCGCCGAGGCGCTCGACGAAGGGCTGAAGGCGGCTCGCGACCTCGTCGGGGCGAGCGGACGGGGCGAGCTCGACGCCGATGAGCGCGAGGGTGTCGGCCGCGACGGGGCCACCTCTGAAGCGTGGGGCGCGGAGAACCTCCTGGCTGGGCGGCGTGGGCTCCGGGGTCCGGTCGACCGCGACGGCTGGCGGGGCCACGTCAGCGCGCCGCTCGACAGGAGGTGGGGTCGGGACGGCGACGGCCTCCTGACCGCTCGCGCAGGGCGCGTCGTTGGGCGCGGGCCGCTCCTCGCCCGGGCAGCCGCCGACCGCCGCGGCGACGGCCAGAGACATCAACGCACCCCGGAGGCTGGGCGGGCTCGTCATGTCGTCAGGATAGCCCGCCCCGCGACTTCGCGCAGCCGACGTGGAGCGTCGTGGACGAAAGTGTTAGATCGTGGGGTCTGACCCTACTTGTTAATACTTTGAGACCAGTGCGCGACTTCGCCCAGCCCACGAGAGCGTCGGAGACGAAAGTGTTAGATCGCGGGGTCTGACCCCACTTGTTCATACTTTGACCGCGGTGGCGGATGTTGGATTGGCGTCGGATCGAGCGATTTGAATCAGCGTTCACTTTTGCTAGGGTCCGCCTCGCCCCTTGCGGAGGAGGCTCGAGATGACGCGTTGGTTGGCCCTGGGGATGGCGCTGACGCTGGTCGCGTGTGGGTCGGACGACTCGGACGCGGACGCCGGCGTGGACACCGCGGTGGTCGACACCGTCAACGCGGGCGACACGGTCGAGGTCGCGGAGGACACCGAGCCCGCGGACACCTCCCCGCCGCTCGAGCCGTGGCAGCACGACGGGCCGATCACGACCGCCGCCGCGACGCCTCCGACGACCCCGTACTTCACCGAGGTGACGGCGGACGTCGGGCTCGCGGACTTCTCGGCGGCCGAAGGCCGGGCGCAGGTGGTCGATCTCGACGGCGACGGGCGCGATGATCTCGCGACGCTGCCGGTGACCGTCGCCGAGGGAGAGACGATGTCCCCGCGCTTCGCCCGCGCCGCCGGGCCGAACGGCGACGGCGTGCCGCAGTTCGTCGACGTGACGGCCGACACCGGGATGGCGGACGCCGAGGCGATCAACATGGTCTTCGGCGACGTCGACAACGACGGTGACCAGGACGTCTTCACCGCCGTCGGCTTCCGCGCCGCCGGCGGGAGCACCGGGGTCTGGCTCAACGACGGCAGCGGCCACTTCACCTTCGCCGACAACGTCGGGATGCTGCCGGCGTCCCTCGGCAGCTCGCAGGGCAACACCATCTACAAGGAGCCCGCCGCCGTCGGGCTCGCCGACCTCGACGGGGACGGCTTCCTCGACGTCTACATCGGCCACTGGTACAGCGGCTCGCCGACGACGGACGGCCAGTACCTGCCGCCCGACGACGAGCTCTACACCGGCGACGGCGCGGGCAACTGGACCTTCGTCGCCCTGCCCGACCAGACCGACCCCGACACCCTGACCGTGCAGCCGAGCTGGACGAGCGTCTCGCGCGCCGCCTACGGCCTGGCGATGGCGGACTTCGACGACGACGGCGACGTCGACATCTTCGTCAACAACTACGGGGCCGGCCGGCCGGCCCTCGGCAGCGCGCCGAGCTACTTCGAGCGCAACTTCCTGTGGCGCAACGACGGCGGCGGGACCTTCGTGGACGTGGGTGATGCGGCGGGCGTCGACGCGACTGCGCGCGGCATCGGCGGGGTCCAGAAGGAGACGCCGGTGGTCATCGACGGCGAGACCTACCCCGGCCCGATCGGCGGCAACGGCTTCGGCTGCCAGTGGGGCGACCTCGACAACGACGGCGACCTCGACCTCGCCATCGGGACCATCGCCCACCCGGACTACCCCCAGAGCGACCGGACGATGCTCCACTACAACCAGGGCCCTGACGCGCCGACCCGCTTCACCGAGGAGAGCGCCGCCCGCGGGCTCGAGTACTACGAGGACGAGCTCCACCCGGCGCTCGTCGACGTGGACGGCGACGGGCGCCTCGACTTCGCGATGAGCCGCCTGCGCGGCGGGTCCAAGTGGGAGCTCTATCTCCAGAACGCCGAGCAGACCTTCGACATGGCGACCTACGCCGAGAGCGGCGTCGACATCGAGCGCCCCGGGCCGACCGTGTGGCTCGACTACGACGGCGACGGGGACCTCGACTTCTTCATGGGCAAGGGCGGCGGGCGCCTCTTCCGTAACGAGAACGGCCAGAAGAACGGCTGGCTCGTCCTCGAGCTCGTCGCGACCGCGCCGCGAGACGCGACCGGCGCTCGCGTGACGCTGACGACCTCGGTTGGCACCCAGACCCGCGAGGTCACCAGCGGCCACGGCCACTACAACACCCAGTGGACGCGCAAGGTCCACTTCGGCCTCGGGGGCGACTCGGGCGCCGCCGACGTCACGATTCGGTGGCCTGGCGGCGAGGTCCAGACCCTCGGCGACGTCAAGGCGAACCAGCGCCTGCGCGTCACCCAGGGCGGCGCGGTCGAGCTCCGGTGACAGCTCGGGGCGACTCCAGACGGCAGCTCATGGATTGGCGACCTTCGAAGTCGCGAGTCGAAGGCTCGCGCTGGCCGTAGACGCAGATCTTCGCTGACGGATCGGCGACGCCGCCGATTGCCACGCCGCCGGTCACGGCCCGGATGGGTGCGTCGCTCGTTCGATATTGCGGTCGCACCTCCACCGCGCCAGGGGTTGCTGATCGGGGCGACCGTTGGCGGACGGCGCGAGGTTACAGCCAGCGGGCCAGGGACCGCCCAGTGACCTTGACAGGGCCCTCGTTCGAGAGAGGGTCTGGAAGCTCCAGACGCAGCAGGCCGACGATTTCCGGCGACGAGCCAGCGGCCCGCGCTGCACCCTTGATCCCCCATTCCAGCAGGGAAGGTCATGAGACGAGTCTTCTTGTGCGCGGCCGCGGTCGCGTTGATAGCCGGTTGTGACGACGGCGGTACCAGCAATGACGACACCGACACGGCGGTCGACGACACAGCGTCGTCGGACACCGTCTCCTCGGACACGGCCTCGTCGGACGACACGGCTTCTTCGGATACGAGCTCGGAGGACACGGCGAGCTCGGATACGGCCTCGGTCGACACCTCGTCGTCGGAGGACACCGTGGCGCCCGCGAGCTGCTACTCGGTGGGCTTCAACGGAAACGGCAGTCAGTACGTCGACACCCAGGTCGCGTTCCCGGCTCGCACGTCGCAGGACTTCACCGTCGAGGCGTGGATCTATCCCGAGTCCGACACCGGCCGGGACACCATCATCTCCGACCTCTACAACCGGGAAGACCTCGCCTACATGGGGGTCGAGCTCGCGCTCACCGACGGCAAGCTCGAGCTGACCGTCGGGCCGCAGGACGTCACCTGGCAGATCCTCACGGCGGACACCCCGCTCACCATGGAGACCTGGGTTCACGTCGCGGGGACCTACACGGTCGACGTCTCGACCCAGAACTTCACGATGGCGATCTGGGTCGACGGCGTCCAGGTCGGCTCGGCTGACAAGAGCGTCGGGAGCTGGGTCTTCAACAGCGGCGAGAGCACGTTCATCGGGGCGCGACCGGAGCTCGTGGGCGGCGGCGGGCAGCTCTTCCCCTTCGCGGGCGCGATCCACGCCGTGCGCGTCCACAAGGGCGACCTGTTCGAGTCCGGCGACTACACCCCGAGCCCCGAGCTCGAGAACACCGCGGACACGCTCGCGCTCTGGGTCTTCGACGCCGGCACCGGAACCGAGGTCGCGAACGAGGCCGACGGGGTCGACGAGAGCGCGGTCCTGACGGGCACCCCAGGCCCCACCTGGGAGCAGAGCTGCCCCACGGGTGGCCTCTGAGCGACGCCATCGACGGCTCCCCCGCGCGCTCGGTTCGCGCGTGGGGGCGTCGGCGACGACGGCGTGGTCGAGATCCGCTGATCCAGAGTCCCTCTCAGGGCGTCCAGGGGTCGACCGGCCAGCTGCGCCCCCAGATGACGAGGCTCGTGGCGGCGAAGCCACAATCCGCCACGGTCGTGGTGGGAAACGCCCCGAGATCGAGGTCGCTGTAGTGTAGTAGTTGGAGGACCACAGTGTCCCTCGGCGCGGTGTCGACGGCGCCGGCCGTGTCGCCTTCCACAGTCTCGACGTCCGGCTGCGCGGGCGACTCATCCGCGAGACAGCCCGACAACCCCAACGCGTTTCGTGCGGATTCCGCAAGAACCCGTCGCCCGAGCTCGGATCAGCGGTGCGTCTTCCGGCGCGTGTAGCGCGGGTCTCCGTCGTAGCCGAGGGCCTTCCAGTCGAGGCGACCCTGGCCGGTCTTCGGGTGACAGTCCCTACAGCCGAGCGCCTCGGACCTGGGTGAGACCATGTGGTTGATGGGCCACCAGCTCGCGGTCGCCGCGAAGCCGTACTCGCCGCTGAACTCGAGGCCGCTCGCCTTCATCCCAGCGGCGGCGGCGCGCGCCCAGTCGAAGCTCTTCCAGAACGCCTCGGCCGCGTCGTCGCCGCTCGGGAAGAGCTTCGGCGGGATCAGGATCTTCTGCTTCGCGTCGTAGATCTGCTTGCCGCGATGGACCTTGAACGGGTGGATCTTCGCGTCCTCGCTGCCGCGCGTCGCCACGGGCGCGTTCAGCGTCGTGACCGCGCTGGGGTCGATCGCCTGGCCGAGGGCGTACATCTCCGCGTGGCCGTCGTACCAGGCGTACTCGGGGACGACGTCCTTGGCGTAGGTGAAGCGCCCCTTCATCGCGACGTAGACCGGGTGCCCGTCCTCGACGATCTCCCGCTCGTCCGCGGGGAGCGACGCTGGGTCCTTCGCGGCCGACCAGTCCCAGGTCATCTTCGTCGCGTTCTTCTTGGCGAAGCGCGGGATGTGGCAGGTCTGGCAGGCGACCCGGTCGAGGTGCTTGCTCAGGATCCGACCCAGCTTCGGGTGGACGTCGTCGGTGTCGTGGCAGCCCGTGCAGCCGATCTGAATGCTCTTGCCGGGCGAGACGACCAGCGCGTGCCCGGAGATCGCGTGCTCCTTGGTCGCGTGGCAGTCCTGACACGTGAAGTCCTCGCCCTTGGGCGCCATGTGCACGTCGATCGCGACCGACGGCGAGATGAGCGAGGTGTCGATGTCGCCGTGCTTGACGTTGTTTCCCCCGCCGCCGTTCGCGTGGCAGCTCAGGCAGTTCTGACGGGTCGGCGGGCCCGCGTTCTCGGCGACGTGGACGAGGTCGACGGGGTTCGCGTCGATCTTCGGATCACCGGTGAAGCCGGCCGGCATGCCGGCGTGCTTGGGGTGCTTCTGGTAGGTGCCCGTCGTGTCGTGGCACACGAGGCAGTCGACCCGCGACTCGTCGGTGAAGTCGAAGGTCGAGTCCCGCCACCCGTAGCCGGCGTGGCAGCTCGTGCAGCGCGGCTCGTTACCGCTCACGGAGATGCAGAAGTTGTTGAAAGCGTTTCGCTTTCCGTAGTTCACCCTGCCCTTTCCGGCGACCTCTTGCTCGTCGGACCAGGTCCAGTGGGTCGTCGCCATGACCTCGGCGGCGGTCTCTTCGTGGCAGCTCAGGCACGCCTTGGTGATCTGCATCGGAGCGGTGACCGGGAGCTCGAGCTCGTCGCTGACGTCCTCGTGGTCCTCCGGGACCTCGGCCAGGGCCGCAGGGGCCCAGCAGAAGACGACCAAACCGAGCAGGAGCGAACGAAGGGTGGCCTGTTTCTTCATCACGCGACTCACGTTCCGCACAGCCTGAGTCGTCGCCCGGCCAGCGCGCCGAGCGACGGCGACGGTTCTCCACACACGCAAGAATATTGCACTTGCGACAAGGTGGAGATTAGCACGGCCACGGCGTGATCGGACGCTCTCGTGTGCGGTGTGTTGTCGCGCCCCGACCGCCCGTCGGGGCCGGTACGGTCCGAGGAGACGCGGTCACATCACGCGCCACCATGGCGTCGCCAGGATACGGTCCTCGACGCGGTAGAGGTCTTCACCGGTGTGGAGGAGGAGGCACCCCGCGACCGCCTCGCCGTACTCGTCGCGAAAAGCGCGCAGGTGACGAGCGTCACGAAGGCGGGGTGAGCGCGTCGCCTTGACCTCGACGCCGATGACGCGGTCACCGGCCTCGATGACGAAGTCGACTTCCATCCCCGAGGCCGTGCGCCAGTACAGGATCTGCGGCCGATCGCTCACGTGACACTCGGCCCACGCGAGCAGGTCGCTCAGGACGAGGTTCTCGAGGTGCTCGCCGGCGGGCTCGACTCCGGCGAGATGGCACGCCAGGCCACTGTCGGTCCAGTACAGCTTGGGTGTCTTGATGAGTCGCTTGGTGCGATTGACCGCGTAGGGCTCGAGGCGGGTCACGAGGTGGGAGGTCTCGAGGAGGCTCAGGTAGCGACGGACGGTGGTCTGCGGCATCCCGAGGTCACGCCCCAGCTCGGTGTGGTTCAAGAGCGCCCCGTCGCGGTGGGCCGCGGCGCGCATGAGGCGTCGGAAGTCGGTCAACGACTGCACTGCCGCGAGATCACGGAGGTCCCGCTCGAGGTAGGTCCGGACATAACCCTCGAACCACGCCGACCGCGCGCGCTCTCCCGGCAGCTCGGTCGCCGGCACCGGGAGTCCCCCGCGCAGGGCCTGATCACGCCAATCCGCGGGCCCCACCCGATCCTCGCTGAGCCGCGAGCGCCACCGCTCGAACGGCTCGTCGAGGAGCCGTGACCAGGAGCCCGTCACCCCGAGGCCGAGCTGCTCCCGACGCGTCATGGGGTGGAGGACCCGATAGGCGGCGCGGCCGGCCAAGGAGTCGGCGACCGTCTTCATGAGCAGCAAGTTCGCAGATCCCGTGAGCAGGAAACGGCCGAGGCGTCGGGGACGGTCGCGGTCGACGAGGGCCTTGATCGCGAGCAGCAGCTCTGGCTCCCGCTGGACCTCGTCGAGGGTCATCTCCGGGTGCCGCTCGAGCAGGTCCAGAGGAGCCCGCCGCGCCTGCTCCAGGACCCCGATGTCGTCGAGCGTGACGTACGCACGGGACGCGATGAGCTCGCTCTCTCGAGCGAGGGTGCTCTTTCCGGTCTGACGAGCGCCCGTCAACACGGTCGCTGGGAACGCGGTCATGTCCGTGTTCAGAGGCTCGGCGACCGCACGCGGGAGGTAGGCAGACATCACGGCCAGGGTATCCGCCAGGCGAGACGATGACAATCATCCGGCTTTCAGATGATAATCAGCCATGATGTGGTGGATTATCATCTCTCCGTCGCGCCGGACCCCACGCCACGACGCTATCAGGCTGGTGGTCGAGGTTCCCGTCGCCTCTGTTCAGCGTGTGCGGGCGCGGAAAGGCACAGGCGCCGGACGGTGAGCGCGTCGAGGTCGGCGCCCGCTTCTGCGCAGGCGCCAAGGCGCCCTTCAACGTCTCGCGGTGCCGAGATGGCGTACTCGCCAGGCGCGAACCGGGTGTCGTATGCGCCGAAGCCGCTCAGAGGCCGAGGCGGGCCATCACCGGGAGGTGCGTGCTGCCCATGAACGGCAGAGGCATCGCCGGGGCCAGCACCTCGATCTCCTTGGAGACGTAGATGTGGTCGACGGCGTGCTCCGGGTCGTCCGCGGGCAAGCTCGGGAGCGGATCGTCGCCGCCGGCGTTGCGCAAAAACGACGAGAGCTGCTGCAGATCCTCGTCCCCCACCTCGCTGGCGAGGTCGCCGAGGACCATCAGCGGCGACGCCTGGGTCTGTGCGTGACGGAGCAGCGCCGGGATCTGCGCGCCGCGGTCGATCGGGTTGGTGCTGAGCTGGGTGACCAGCACGCTCACCGGCCCCTTCGGCGTCACGACGGTCCCCGACAGGATGCAGTGCTGACGGTCCTGCCGCTTGGGCAGCCGGTGCCGCGTCCACGGGCCGAGCGGGAAGCGCGACAGCAGCGCGATGCCGAACCCCGGCTTGTCGTCGGCGGTCGGCGCGGGCCGCACCATCGGCGGGTTCGTCCCGCTGCGCACGGTCAGCGCGGCCGCGAACCGGTGGTGGTTCAGCCCGCTCAGGCGCGAGAGGATCTGCGCCTGGTTCCCCGGTTCGCCTTCTATCCAATCGTTGCCGACCTCCTGGACGGCGACGACGTCGGCTTCTCCGAGGATCCCGGCCACCGTCTCGAGATCGCTCTCGAGGCCGAGCCGGATGTTGTAGGTCATGGCGGAGAATTCCATCAAGCGCTCCTGCGGAGACTAGGAATACCCCGGATGCCGGCCTACTACAACAGCCACGCTGCGGGCACGTGCGCACCCCGCGTCGGACCACACCGCCTCGTCGCCGTCGCTCCGCCGCCGTCTAGCCCACCGCCGGACCGTCGAGGGACAGCTCGATCACGAAGGCGGTGCCGCGCCCACCCTCGAGGGGGCTGACCGCGTCGATGCTCCCACCGTGCTCGACCACGATCTCGCGCGTCAGGGCGAGCCCGAGCCCGGTCCCGTGGGACTTGCCGGTCACGAAGGGCTCGAAGATGCGCTCGCGGAGCGCCTCGTCGATGCCCGGGCCGTTGTCGGCGATGCGGATCCGCACCCCGCCCCCCGCCCGCGGCTCGAGCCCCACCTCGAGCTCCCGCGGCCCGTCGACGGTCTTGAGCGCCTCGATCGCGTTGCGCGCGATGTTCAGGATCGCCTGACGCAGCTGATCAGCGTCGGCCTTCACCGGCGGCGGACCGCCCTCGAGGCTGGCCACGATGCCATGGGAGGTCAGCGTCACCCCCGCTTCCTTCACCTCGTGCTGCAGGAACGTCAGGAACTGCGAGAGCAGCGCCCCGACGTCGACGCTGGCCAGCTCCGGCCGCGGGAGCCGAGCGAAGTGCAGGTACTCCTCGGTGATGGACTTCAGCCGCTGCACCTCGCGGATGATCGCGCCGAGCGAGGCCTTCGCCTCTCCCGCGTCCTCGAGATCCTCGAGCTCCTCCTCGAGCAGCTCGGCGTTGAGCCCGATGGACGACAGCGGGTTTCGCACCTCGTGGGTGATCTGCGCCGCGAGCTTGCCGATGACCGCCAGGCGATCGGCCCGAAGGAGCTCCTCGCGCTGCCGCTCGAGCTCGGCGTCGCGCTTCATCAACGACTCCGCCATGGTGTTGAACTCGGCGGCGAGCTGCCCGATCTCGTCGCCGGTCGTGACCTTCATGCGGTCGTGATAGTCGCCGGCCGCGATCCGCCGCGCGCCCTCGCGCAGGTCCCGGATCGGCCGCAGGGTCAGCTGGCTCATCCACAGCATCAGCAGCGACAGGATGAGCGCCACCCCGGCGATGATGATGACCGCCAGCGAGGTCGTCCGCTCGTCCTCCTCGGCGCGCTGATCGATGGCGCGGATCGGCCCCGCCAGCGCCCGCGCGGTGTCCCCGAGCTCGCGGTTGATGCGCCTGAGCACCCGGACGCTCATCCGCGTGTCGTCGGACTTCACGTCGAGCTCGCCGAGGCTCGCCTTCTTCAGCGTCCGCCGCACCAGCCGGTCGTAGAGCTCGTGATTCTCGAGCGCGCCGTAGTCGCCCTCGAGGAGCAGCTCCTCGACCCCCTCGCCCTTCAGCATCTCCAGCAGATCGTGCCCTTCGATGAAGGCGTGCATCCGCCGCGCGATGAGGCCGAGCTCGGCCCGGTCCTCCTCGGCGAGGGCGTCCTCGGCCTTCGACAGCGCGTCGAGCCGCTTGGCCGCCAGCTCCAGCCCCTGGGGGCCGCTGAAAGGCTCGAGGGAGGGCAGCACCTGCTGAAGCCACGTCGCGTCGCTCGGCCGCTTGAAGGCGAAGAGCTCCTCGGCCGACTTGAGCTGCCGCGACAGCGCCTTCATCTGGTTGGAGACCGGGATGACCTCCTTCCACACGACCGTCACCGAGCGCCGGAGGCTGCTCATCTTGTAGAGCGTGTAGGCGCAGGTCGCGCCGAACGCGATGATCACGACCGCGAACCCCAGAAAGATCCGGGTCGAGACCGAGAGCCTCACGCGCTACTCGGTCGCGTCTTCGGCCGGCTGCCAGCGCAGGATCGGGTTGCGCACGGCGCGGGTCTCGTCGAGGCGGCCGACGAGGGGCAGGCTCGGCGCGTTGAGGATCGGCTCCGGGTCCCGCCGCGCCTGCTCGTCGATGCGCTCGAAGGCCGCGACGAAGCGGTCGAGCTCCTGCAGGCTCTCGGTCTCGGTGGGCTCGACCATGATCGCGTTGTGTACGCAGATCGGGAAGAACATCGTCGGCGGGTGGAACCCCTCGTCGATCAGCGCCTTAGCGATGTCGCGCGTGCCGACCGGCGTGTCCCTGCGCTGGTTCTTGTCGGTCAAGACGACCTCGTGCATGCATGGCCGGTCGTGGACGACGTGGTAGCGCTCACCGAGGCGCACGCGCAGGTAGTTGGCGTTCAGGACCGCCATGTCGCTGGCGTCCTTGAGCCCCTCGCGCCCGAGCTCACGGATGTAGGTGTAGGCCCGGACGTGCATCCCGAAGTTGCCGAAGAAGGCCTTCACCCGGCCGATGGACAGCGGGCGGTCGCTCGTCAGCGAGAAGCGCCCGTCGTCGTCACGCTCGACCCGCGGGATGGGCAGGTACGGCGCGAGGATGTCGTTGACGAGCACCGGCCCCGACCCTGGACCGCCCCCGCCGTGCGGCGTGGAGAAGGTCTTGTGGAGGTTGAGGTGCATCACGTCGACGCCCATGTCGCCCGGGCGCGCGCGGCCGAGCAGCGCGTTCATGTTCGCGCCGTCGCCGTAGACATAGCCGCCCTTGTCGTGGACGATCGCCGCGATCTCGGCGATGTGGGTCTCGAAGAGGCCGAGGGTGTTGGGGTTGGTGACCATGATGGCCGCCACGTCCCCGTCCATGGCCCGCGCGACGTCCTCGGGGTTCACGATCCCCTGATCGGAGCTCTTGATGGCCACGGTCTTGTAGCCGTTCATCGCGCAGGTCGCGGGGTTGGTCCCATGGGCCGTGTCCGGTACGAGGACCTTCTTCCGCGGCGAGCCCTCGCTGTGGACGAGGTGCTCACGAATCAGCCGGAGGCCGGTGAACTCGCCGTGGGCGCCCGCGGCCGGCTGCAGGGTGACGGCGGAGAACCCCGTGATCTCCATCAGGTAGCGCTCGAGCTCCCAGTAGAGCTGCAGCGCCCCCTGCACCCAGCCGCTCGGGGCGAGGGGGTGGAGCGCCGCGAAGCCGGTCAGGCGCGCGACCTCCTCGTTGATCTTGGGGTTGTACTTCATCGTGCAGGAGCCGAGCGGGAAGAACCCGACGTCGATGCCGTAGTTCTGCTGGCTCAACCGCACGAAGTGGCGGACCGCCTCGAGCTCACTGACCTCGGGCCAGCGCGGCGCGGTCTCGCGCAGGGACGCGGTCGGCAGCGCGACCGCTCCCGGCGCCTCACGGCAGCTCCGAGGCAGGCTGTGTGCGGCCCGTCCCGGGGTCGAGGCCTCGAAGATGAGCGGCTCTTTGAACGTCAGCCCTCGCGTCGCCAGCGTCGCGCTCACGGTCACCCCCGTCTGTCACCTGCGGCGCCCCCCGGAATGGAGAACGCCCGCGGTACCGGTTCGAATCGGTCCCGCGGGCGTTTTCTATCTCGTCACAGGCGCGAAGTCCACGAGGACCCGCGCCCGTTCGTGCGCGCTACTCGTGGTCGTGACCCTCATGGTCGTCGTGACCCTCGGTCGGGGCCGGCGCGGGCGTGGGCGTACCCTCGGCGCCACCGTGCGGAGCGGGGGCCATCCCCGGGTGGGGCGCGGCGCCCGGCGTCGGGGCCGGCGGCTCGGGGAGGAACTTCTCGACCTTGGCCTTCTTCTCGAGGTCGGCGAGGAGCTTGCGGCGCTCGGTGAAGAACTTCTTGTTCTTGAGGCTCTTGACGATCTGGTCCTTGACCTCGTCGAAGCTCTTCTTCCGGTCCTCGCGCTTGTCGGTGACCTTGATGATGTGGAAGCCGAAGCGGGTGCGGACGGGCTCCGAGACGTCGTTGACCTTCATCGCGAAGGCGGCGTCCTGGAACTCCTTGACCATCCGGCCCTCGCCGAAGAAGCCGAGGTCGCCGCCCTTCGGGGCGGTCGGGCCCTCGCTCATCTTCTTGGCGACCTCGCCGAAGTCCTCGCCGCCCTTGAGCATCTCCTGGGCCTTCTTCACCTTCTCCATCGCCTTCGCCTCGTCCTCCTTGGACGCGTTCTGGGCGAGCTTGATGAGGATGTGGCTGGCGCGGACGCCGGCCTTCTCGGTGTAGAAGCGCTCGTTCTTCTCGTAGAACTCCTTGGCGGCGGCGTCATCGACGGCCATCTCGCCCTGCTTCTCGAGCAGCAGCTCGAGGGCCCGGCGGTCCTGGATGCGCTCCTCGATGGACTCCTTCGTCACGCGGCCGTGCTTGAGGTAGTTCTCGAACTGCTCCTCGCTCTGGAAGCGCTTCTTGTACTCCTCGAACCCGGCCTCGATGTCGGCCGCGGGGACCTCGACGCCGGCGGCCTTGACGGCCTGGTCGATGAGCTCCTTCTCGATGAGGCGCTTGAGGATGTTCTGCTCGATGCGCGCGAGGCGGTCGGGCGGGATCTTGGTGCCGCGGGCGGTGATCTTGTCGCGCTCGGCGTAGAAGGCCTCGGCCGGGATCTCGACGCCGTTGACCTTGGCCACCGCGCCGGTGATGCGCTCGGGCTCGCCCGGCTCATCGGCCTTCGCCCCATCGTCGGCCGGCGGGGTCGCGGGCTCGGCGACCTTGGGGTCGGCGGCGGGTGCCTTCGGGTCGGCGGCCGGCTCGACCGCGCCCTCCTTGGTCGCCGGAGCGGCGGGGGTGGTGTCCTTCTTCCCGCACGCGGCGAGCGACGCCACGGACAGGAGCAGCACGAGCGGCAACATCTTGAGGGTCATGGGTCCTCCCTGGTTCTCACGGCGCAGTGTCGGAATTCGGGGACACTAGCGGTCTCGCACGGGCCGTACAACGCAAATCACGCCAACGGCGTTCAACGGATGTGCAATTGCGGGTGGGGCGATCGAGGGGCGTCTCCGGTCGCGAAGACCTCGACGTTGTCGACGAGCAGCTCGACGAGCTCGCCGCGCAAGCGACCGAGAAGGCTCAGGAACGCTGAGCCGCGCAGCATCTTAGTAAGGAGCACCACGCTGTCAACGGCGTCCTGCTCGGACGTGCGGCCTCTCAGCGAGGTCTGCGCGAGGAGCCCGCTGAGCAGGTGCCCGGCGAGGACCGTCAGCACGAGCTTGGCGACCCCGTGCAAGAGGTAGCCACGCCGCGCGGGCTCGTGAGCGTTGAGCGACGCCAGCGCCACGTCCCGCCAGATGTCGAGCTCCTCCGGGCAGCGGGCGAGATCGTCGAGCCGGCGGCCGGTGAAGAAGTCGATCAACGCCCAGCGCACGCGGGCCGTGCGGTCCGCTTCCTCGGGGCGCCGACCGCCGAGCTGCTCCTCCCGGATGGCGTCGAGCCCCTCCGAGAGCCCCGCCACCACCGCCTCGCAGCTCCGGAGGAAGCGCGCGACGGCGTCCTGCGAGCTCGCGTCCGGGGCCGGCAGGGCCCAGGCGTCCCGCTTCACGAAGGGCTCGTCCGCCGCCGCGTGGTGCTCGGCGAAGGCGCGTCGGACGGGGGATGCCAGCGCGACGGCCAGCCCGCCGACCGAGGTGGCCGCGCGGACGCCGGCCAGCATCTCGTCACGCAGCGCGAGCCACGCCTCGGTCGAGACGTCCACGCCAGGCCACAGCGCCACCGGAGACGGGAGCTCGAGGAGCGGCCCGCCCTCGGCGAGGTATCGCCGGGCCGTCGCCTCGTCGGCGCCCGGCTCGGGGCCGCCGGCCCGCGCGCGGTGCCAGGCGCGGCACTCCATCGAGTAGCTGACGTCGACGCCGCGCGGGGTGCGGGTGAACGTGTAGGGGAACTGCCGACAGATGGTCGGCTTCTGCTCGGAGCCGGCGACCTTGTGGACGACGCAGAGCTTGTCGCTGTCGAGGAAGACGCAGCGTCCGTGGCGCATCCCCAGGAGCGTGATGGTCTCGCCGTTCGGGCCGGTGGTCTCGACCAGCCAGTCGTCGCGGGAGACGTCGTCGGGCAGGTGTGGCGACCAGTCGATCGCCTCGATCTTCTCGATGTCGTCGGGCTTGAGCGGGCCGACGTCCGTCCCGTGGCAGCACCCCCCGCTCGCGACGCAGCCGTGGCGGAGCCCGGCCGGCCAGTGGAGCGTCGCGGTGGCGGCGTCGCCGGGGGCGTCCGCGTTCATGGCGTCCTGGTGGAGCTGACACTGGGCGAGCGCCCGCGGGGTCTCCAGCAGCTGGTGGGCGTTGAGCATCACGACCCGGCGCCAGACCTCGCTGCGCGGGGCGCCGAGGGCCTCGACGAGGGCGTCCGGGGTGGACGGCCCGTCGGCGATCTCCTGGAGCACGCCGATCGCCAGCTGGTCGACCGGGACGCGGACGCGGCGGACCGGATCCTCGACCACGATGCGGCTACCGAACTTCTTGGCCGTGACCTCTTCGCGGAGCGGCGGGATCGTGGTCTGGGGCGTCCTCACGCCAGCGCCTCCTGGGTGGCGAGCACCATGTCGTTGCGATGCACCACGGGGGCGACCCCCGTGAGGTCGAGCAACCTCGAGACTTCGTCGCTCTTCATACCGCGGATCCGAGCCAGCGTCGCGTGGTCGTAGCCCACGACGCCGCGGGCGATCTCGGTCCCCAGCGGGTCCTCGATGAGCACGCTGTCCCCGGCGTCGAACGCACCGCGCACCGCGACGACGCCCGCCGGGAGCAGGCTCGAGCCGCGCGCTCGGAGCGCCTCGACGGCGCCCCCGTCGACGACGACCGTCCCCTTGATGCGCGACAGGAACGCGATCCAATGGCGCCGCCGGTCCTTGCGGTTCTCGTTGGCGGCGAAGCACGTCCCGATCCGCTCGCCGGCGACGACGCGGGAGATCAGGCTCGGGTCGTCCCCGCGGGCGATGACCAGGGGGATACCGGCCTCGACGGCGATCTCGGCCGACTGGATCTTGGAGATCATGCCGCCGGTGCCGACCGAGCTCCCGGCGTGACCGGCGACCGCGCGGAGGTCGTCGTCGATGACCGCCACGTCGTGGATCGCCTCGGCCGTCGGGTCGACGCGCGGATCGGCCGTGTAGAGGGCGTCGATGTCGCTCAGCAGGACCACCAGGTCGGCGTCCATCACCGTCGCGATGGCGGCGGCCAGGCGATCGTTGTCGCCGAAGCGGAGCTCCTCGGTGGCGACGGTGTCGTTCTCGTTGACGACGGGGACGACGCCCAGGTCGAAGAGCTCGTTGAGGGTGTGGCGGGCGTTGATGAAGTGGTCCCGCTCGGCGAGCGCCTCGTGGGTGATGAGGATCTGCGCGCAGTGCGCGCCGTGGCGGGCGAAGGCGTTTCGGTAGCGCGCCATCAGGTCGACCTGACCGACCGCAGCGATGGCCTGGACGCGGGCGAGGTCGGTCGGGCGCTCGGCGAGGTGGAGCCGCGCGAGCCCGGAGGCGACGGCGCCGCTGGTCACGATGGCGACCTGGACGCCGCCCTGACGCAGGCGCTGGACCTCGTCGACGAGGGCGTCGAGGTCGACCGAGGCGAGAGTGGAGCTACCGAGCTTGACGACGAGGCGTCGGATGGGGCCGAGGTCACGCATGGCGGGAGTGTCTCAGAACGAGGCGGTCGAGAAGACCGCGGGCCGGGGGAGCGAGGCGGTCGAGAAGACCGCGGGCCGGGGGAGCGAGGCGGTCGAGAAGACCGCGGGCCGGGGGAGCGAGGCGGTCGAGAAGACCCTGTCTGGAACACCGCGGCCCGCGGGGTGGTCCCGCGGGCCGAGTGAACACCGTTGTCGGAGGCGGCCCGAGAGAGGTCAGACCTCTTCGCGGGTGATGTTGGCGCCGAGGGCCTGGAGCTTCTCGTCGATCTTGTAGTAGCCGCGGTCGATCTGGCGGATGTTGTAGATCTTCGACTTGCCCTTGGCCGCGAGGGCCGCGATGAGCAGCGCCATGCCGGCGCGGACGTCGGGGCTCTCGAGCTGGGTGCCGTAGAGCTGCGAGGGGCCGGCGACGACGATGCGGTGCGGGTCGCAGAGGATGATGCCGGCGCCCATGCCGATGAGGGCGTCGGTGAAGAACATCCGGCCCTCGAACATCTTCTCGAAGAACAGCACCGTCCCCTTGGACTGCGTCGCCGTGGTGATGGCGATGGACATGAGGTCCGTCGGGAAGGCCGGCCACGGGGCGTCGTCGATGCGCGGGATGGCGCCGTGGAGGTCCTGACGAATCGCGAGGGGCTGGTCGGGCGCGATGTGGACGCGGTCCTCGTTCACCTCGGGGTGGACGCCGAGCTTCTTGAAGACGTGGAGGATCATGCGCAGCTCGTCCGGCCGCGCGCCCTCGATGGTGATGTCGGAGTTCGTGACGGCGGCGAGGCCGATGAAGCTCCCGATCTCCAGGTAGTCGGGGCCGATCGTGTGGGTCGTCCCGTGGAGCTGCTTGGAGCCCGTGATGCGCAGCGTGTTGGTCCCGATGCCGCTGATCTCGGCGCCCATCGACACCAACATCCGGCAGAGCCCCTGCACGTGCGGCTCGCAGGCGGCGTTCATGAGGACGGTCTGCCCGTCCGCCAGCGCCGCGGCCATGATCACGTTCTCGGTGGCCGTCACCGAGGCCTCGTCGAAGAAGACCTCCGAGCCCGTCAGCCGCCCGTTGGCCCGCAGGTCGTAGACCTCGCCGACCTCGAAGCTGGCGCCGAGGGCCTGGAGCCCCAGGAAGTGGGTGTCGAGGCGGCGGCGGCCGATGACGTCGCCGCCCGGCGGGGGCAGCTGGACCTGGCCGAGGCGCGCGAGGATGGGCCCGGCGAAGAGGATCGACGCGCGGATGCGGCGGGCGAGCGCGGGGTCGACCGACGGCCCGGCGAGGTTCTCGGCGGTGATGCGGACGGTCTCGGTGGCCAGGCGCTCGACCTTGCAGCCGAGGGCCTCGAGGACCTCGAGCATGACCTGGACGTCCGCGATGTCGGGCAGGTTCTTGAGGATGACCGGCTCGGGCGTGAGCAGGCACGCCGCCAGGACAGGCAGGGCTTCGTTCTTGCTGCCTCCTGGCGTGACGGTGCCCTTGAGCGGTCGGCCTCCCTCGATGACGAAACGCTGCATGATTCCCTCCCCGTCCAGCGGTGGGCCGACCATACCGCCCCGGGATCCGGTCGTCGACGGAATCGACCTCTTACCTGCGCGGGCCTTGCGTTCACGCAAGGTTCCGCCGCTTCGGGCGCTCCAGCCGTCGTCTCCCCGCGGTCGTCCGAACCCATGCTCCACTGCTCGGCTCCTGTTCCGCGCCGAGCGCCTCCGTGGTCGGCCCGGCGTCCGGGGAACGGCTGGCGAGAACGGCCTATTCGGCCGCGATGACGCCGTCGGCGACCCGATAGACCCGCGCGTCGCTGTCGATGTGGATGAAGTTGCGGTCGGTCGTGGTGATGAAGACCTGTCCGCCGGCCTGGTCGAGGTAGCTCATGAGCTGGGCGTTGCGCTCGCGGTCGAGCTCGCTCGAGACGTCGTCGAGCAGGAAGACCGGGTAGACGCCGATGGCGTCGTGGATGCGGTGCAGCTCGGCGATCTTCAGCGCGAGCACGAAGGCGCGGTGCTGACCCTGGCTGGCGTAGATGCGGGCCGAGCGCTTGTTGATGTGAAAGAGGAGGTCGTCGGTGTGCGGGCCGACCGACGTGAAGCCGCGGCGCAGGTCCGTCTCCCGGGCGTCGTCGAGCGCCTGGGCGTAGCCCGCCTCGAGCCCGGCGCGGTCGGCGCCCTTGTCGAGCCCCTTGTAGCCCCGATAGGCGATGCCGCCGCGGAGCACGCCGGCGGTGATGTGGTCGAAGACCCGGTCGAAGTGCGGCTGGAAGCTCTCGAGGAACTGGAGCCGCCGCTGGATGACCCGGGCGCCGTGGCCGACGAGCTCGTGCTCGAAGGCCTGGATGACGCTGGTGTCGAGCCCTCCCCCGGACGCCTGACGGAGCAGCTCGTTACGGTTCTTGAGCGCGGCGGCGTAGCTTCGGAGCGCCGTCACGTAGTCCGGCCAGACGGCGTAGGTCGCGCGATCGATGAACCGCCGCCGGTTGGCGGGGCCTTCTTTGGTCAGCGCGAGGTCGTCGGGGCCGAAGAGGACGACGTTCAGGTGGGCGAGCTCGTCGGGGAGGCGGGTGATGTTCTTGCCGTCGAGCGCGACCCGCTTGCCCTTGCCGCTGACGGTGACCTGGACGGTCCGGCGGATGTCCTTGCGGACGATCTCGCCGAAGACCGTCGTCGCCTCCTCTCCCCAGGCGATGAGCTCCCGGTTCCTGGCGTCGCGGAACGACCGGAAGGCGCTGAGGAGGAAGACCGCCTCGAGCAGGTTGGTCTTGCCCTGACCGTTACGCCCCTCGAGGATGTTGAAGCGCCGGTCGGGCTCGAGCCGGAACGTCGCGAGGTTCCGGAAGTGCTCGGCCCCGAGGGCGACGAGGTGCATGGCGGGCGGTCAGCGGCGCGCGTTCACACCCGCATGGGCATGACGACGAAGATGGCGCCCGGCTCGCTCGGCGACGTGACGACGGTCGGGCTGAACTCGTCGGTCAGCTCGAGTACGGCCGTCTCGCCCCGAATGACGTTCAGGACGTCCTGCAGGTAGTTGTAGTTGAAGCCGATGACCATGCCCTCGCCGGAGTAGTCGACGTCCACCTCGTCCCGACCCTCGCCGTAGTCGGGGTTGGACGTGGTCACGGCGATCTTGCCGGGCTGCAGCTCGACCTTGATGATGTAGGTCTTGTTGCTGGTCAGGATGGCGTTGCGGCGAATCGCGCGCAGCAGGCGCTCGCGCGGAACGACGACGCGGACCGGGGCCGCGGCCGGGATGACCTTGGCGTAGTCGGGGTAGGCGTCCTCGATCTGGCGGACGGAGAAGGTCGTGCCGCCGCTCTTGAAGAGGATGATGCCGGGGGCGAAGCCGACGTCGAGGACCTCGTTGTCGCCATCGAGGAGGCGCCGGACCTCCTGGACGCCCTTCTTGTGGACGATGGCGTTGACCGGGGTTCCGTCGAAGCCCTGGAGCTCGGCCTCGAGCTCGACCTTCGACAGGCGGTGGCCGTCGGTCGAGACCATGGTCATGCGGGCGAGGCCCTCGCTCGAGCCGGCCTCGATCTTGAGGAAGACGCCGTTGAGGTTCATCCGCGTCTCGTCGTCCGACATGCTGAACGCGGTCTTCTCGACGAGGTCCTTGAAGGCGGCCTTGGGGATGCCGAGCCAGCGGGCGTCCTCGGGGAGCTGGAGCTCGGGGAAGTCGGCCGGGGTGATGCCGGCGAGCTTGAAGGTCGAGCGCCCGGCAGTGACCTCGACCCAGTCGTTGGGGAGGCCCAGGACGTGCACCTCGTCGTCGTCGACGTTCTTGACGACGTCGAAGAGGCTCTTGCCGTTGATGCAGGCGGAGCCGGCGACGAGCACCTCGGCCGGGACCTCGGCCTGGATGGTCACGTCGTAGTCCGTCCCGAGCAGGCGGACGCGACCTTCGTTCAGCGTGTCCACGAGGATGTGGCTGAGCACGTTGCTCGTCGACTTCCGGTCGACCACGCCCTGCGTCTTGTAGACGGCGCCGAGGAAGGTGTTGCGGTCGAGCTTGAGCTCCAGCGTGGCCATGGGTGAGCACCTCAACGAGCGGGGTAGAGACCGGATGCGCGCCTACCTTTGCGCTGGCAGGCCGCTCTGGTCAACCTCACTTTCGCCAGCTTTGAAGGGAAAGAGAGATCAAAGGGATCAGAGATCACAGCCTCAAAGTAGGGGCTGTGGATGATCGGGAGAGCTTCGGAGATCGCTGGATCACGTCCGCTTTTCACGCCTCGTCGGCGTGGACTGAGCTGGGGATCATCCGGGTATCCAGCTGTGGACAGACCGAGCCCTGTGCAATGCACAAAGAACCCACATGGATATCCCGAGGGTTGTCCACGGGAGATACACAGGGTTGTCCGCAGGCGTCCAGGGCCCCGAGGCGATGGCTTCGGGTGGAGGTCGCGCGGTTCGCGATCACGCCCTCGCGGGCGGACGGCGGCTATGGCGACGCGCAGGGTGCGGGCGGACGGCGGGGTCGTCGAATTTTTCGACCTGGTTTCTTCCGGCGGGAGCGACCGGGGTAGCGCGGGGGCGGCGGGAGAGCGGGGGCGGCGCGGGAGCGAGGAGCGGCGGGAGAGCGGGCGCAGCGGTGCGGGAGAGCGGGTGCGGGTGCGGCGAGGGCGAGAGGAGCGGCGGGACGGGAGAGCGGGCGCGGGGAGCGGGCGGGAGGAGCGAGGAGCGGGAGAGCGGCGGGAAGCGGGCGTGGGGAGAGGGGTGGAGCGGGGTCCATATAATAAGGAAGGGGTGGCGAGCTCCATCCACGCTTGACCTGAACATAAATTCAGGCTCTAGTCGCGTGGATGACGCTCGTCACCCCTTCCCCAGCCCAGTGGGCGAAATGGTCGCTTCCGGTGTCGCTACTCGCGCAGCTGGCGGCGTACCTTCTCGATGCGGTTGCGCGTGTCCGGGTTGGCGTCGCGCAGGGCCTCGACCCGCTTGAGGGCGTTGATGACCGTCGAGTGGTCGCGGCCGCCGAAGAGCGATCCGATCTGCGGCAGGGACTCGTCGGTCAGCTCGCGCACGAGGTACATCGCGATCTGGCGCGGGACGGTGATGTTCCGATGGCGCCGCGGGCCCTTGATCTCGCTGATCTGGACCTTGAACTCGGCGCACACGGCCTTGACGATCTGCTCGGGCTGAACGCGCCGCAGGCCGTCGCCGATGATGTCGCTGAGGGTCTGGTGCACCAGCGTCGTGTCGATCTGGCGATGCATCAGCCGAGCGTTGGCCTCGACCCGCATCAGCGCGCCCTCGAGCTCGCGGACGTTGCGGGTGACGTGGCGCGCGATGAGCATCGCCGCGTCGTCGGGGAGCTCCATCCCGTCGGCCTCGGCCTTCTTCTTCAGGATCGCGACCCGCGTCTCGAAGCCGGGCGGCTTGATGTCCGCGATGAGCCCCCACTGCAGCCGCGACTTCAGCCGGTCCTCCATGTCGGGGATCGACTGCGGCAGCTGGTCACACGTCATCACGATCTGCTTGTGGGCAGAGTGCAACGTGTTGAACATATGGAAGAACTCTTCCTGCGAGCGGTCCTTGCCGGCGATGAACTGGATGTCGTCGACCAGCAGCACGTCGCAGTCGTCGCGGTAGCGCTTGCGGAAGGCCTGCATCCGGTCGGTCCGGATCGCGGCGATGAGGTCGTTCACGTACGTCTCGGACGTGACGTAGAAGACCCGGGCCGCCGGGTTCCGCTCGACCACCGCGTGGCCGACCGCGTGCAGGAGGTGCGTCTTGCCGAGACCCACGCCGCCGAAGATGAACAGCGGGTTGTAGCGGGTGCCGGGGTGGTCGGCCACCGCCCGCGCCGCGGTCATGGCGAACTGGTTGGTCGGGCCGTCGACGAACTCCTCGAAGCGGTAGCGGTGGATCAGATCGGGCGGCGCGCCCTGGGGGACGGGCGCGATGGTGCTTCGTCCGGTGCCGCCGCGATCGTCATCGCCGTAGGCCCCGTAGTAGGTGAAGCGCACGCGATAATCGTGCTGGGTGAACGTGCGCAGCGTCTCCTTGATCTCGCCGATGAAGTTCTCCTGGAGCCATTCACCGTGAGACGTGTCGGGGACGGAGAGCACGATCTCCCGCTCATCCTGATCGATGGCGTTGCACTGGATCGGCAGGATCCAGTTCTTGAAGTCGTACGGCTCGACTGATCCTTCGAGGACGTCGAGTGTTTTTTTCCAGAGGTCCAAAGGAATCCCTCAACCTGCGCCGTGGATCGCGCAGATCCTCATTGATGTGGTCGCTGGGGGCGAACGCGCGGGGCGAAGCACGCACCAAAGCACGGACAGACCTCTACCGCTAACGGCAGGGCTCCGCCTGGCTCCGGGGGATTACGTGTGGGCTCGGCGATTCGAAGGGGCGATGCCAAGCGGCGGCCCCGGGCTCTCCGTCTGGCGTAGCAGAGCCCTCGGAGGGATCGCAAGGGACCAATCGAGGTTACTTGAGCGCCGAAGTGGGAACCCTCCGAATTCGGGTGAAAAACTGGTGACGCTCCGGTTACGGGACCCGAAACCCACTCCGAGGGCTCGGTCAGGCCGCCGGATCACGCCGTGAATCCAAGCCTTTCCGCGTGTTTTGCCTTGACATCGCGACAACGCGAGGGATTACTAGCGCGCCGATCGAGTCGGCGCGCGGTTGAGCCGGGCGACGAGAGCGGCGCACCGCCCCAGAGCGGGGCGAGAGCCCAGCCGGACGAGCCGGTGGGGCGGGGAGAACGAGCTCCCCCCCAGATCAGTCGACAAGTCAGTCGAACAATCGGTCGAAAGATCACGAGCGCACGGGTAGACGGCGCGAAGCCAGGAGAGACGCGGTGAAGCGGACCTACCAGCCCAGCAACAGGAAGCGGAAGAACAAGCACGGATTCCGTGAGCGGATGTCGACCCACGCGGGTCGCAAGGTCATCAAGGCGCGCCGCCGCAAGGGCCGCAAGCGCCTCGTGGTGTCGATCCCGAAGAAGTAGCTCCGAACGGCGGGATCGGGCCTCGAGCGCTCGCCCCGCCGCGTACCTCTCGCGGCCCGCGCGCGCTCCTGGACTGGTGATCATGCCGCCGAGCGCGCACCCCGGGGCGCCGACTCCTGGACCCCAGCATGGGACCTCCGAACGCTACTCCGGGACCCTCCACGGGCGAGGTAGACGAGGCCGGTCGGCACGACCGGCGCTTCCCTCCCGAGCGGCGCCTGCGCAAGCGCAGGGAGTTCCTGAGGCTCCAGGGCGGCGGCTACCGCGTCCACGGACGGCGCTTCATCTTCCACTTCATGGTGGGGCGGAGCGACCGGAGCCGCATCGGGATCACCGTCTCGCGCAAGGTGGGCAAGGCCGTCCTGAGGAACCGCGTCAAGCGCTGGGTTCGGGAGGCGTGGCGCACCAGCGTCACGCTTCACCGTGAGCGCGCGCGGGGAGAGATCCCCTACGACGTCGTCATCACCGCCAAGCGTGGCATCGACGACTTCTCCTTCGCAGTCACCCGGGACGAGCTGGTCCATGTCATCTCTCGCTACCTCGAGACCCTGGCCGAAGGCGGTCCTCGCCGCCGTCGGCGCGGCGTGGCGCGCCGTAGATAGGGTGCTCGCGTGGCCTCTGAGACTGCTCGTCACCCTGTATCGCTGGCTGCTGTCACCGATCCTGCCGGCCGCGTGCCGCTTCCACCCGTCGTGCTCGGCCTACGCCGACGAGGCGCTGACGAAGCACGGGTTCGTGCGCGGTGGAGCGCTGACCGCCTGGCGTCTGTGTCGCTGCCACCCCTTCACCGCCGGGGGGTTCGATCCGGTCCCACCGGCTCGCGGAGAGTGCGCGCACGGTCACGAGCACGCACCCACCGGCGCGCCGCCGGAGCCACACCCACCGCATTCCCCGGAGGATGCATGCGCTCGCACTTGAGACCCGCTGGGGTCTTCTTCACCCTCGCCTTCGCCCTCTGGGCGCCGACGGCCCTCGCCCAGAGCGGCGTCGGTGGCTCGGCGCCGGTCGCCGAGGCGCCCGCCCCGACCTCCACGGAGAAGGTCCCGGGCGTGGTCGAGGTCATCGACGTCACCGGGGCCGACGGCCAGATCTATCCGGTAGAGCGCGTCGACATCCGCGTCCCGGCCGACAACCCCGAGGTCATCTACACGATGACCGCCGGCGGCGGCACGATGTACGCGGCGCGGCTCCAGATGGAGCGCTTCAAGCAAGACGCCCTGCCGTCGATCACCAACGTGCCCGACGAGAAGCTCGCGCGCGGGTGCGGGGAAGAAGCCTGCCCGATCGACATCGTGACGACCTGGGACGCGGGGTTCCTCCCCTATCGCGTCGACTTCAAGGCCATCCAGGTCCCCGAGGTCGTCACCCGGGTCGTGCGTCGCGCCACCGGCGGCGCGATCAAGGGCGGGACGATCGTGGCGCCGAGCCCGGTCGAGGCCAAGGGCTTCACCGTCAACCGGCCCCTCGCGGTCGGCGACACGCTGAAGGTGACCGCGCCGGCGTCCGTCGTCGGCGAGTACAAGGTCAACATGGTCGGCCCGGGTGGCTCGATCACGCCGGCCAAGCCCTTCCCCGTTCAGGACGTCAGCGGCGTGGCCTACGAGGTCGAGCGCGTCGGTGACTTCGGCACCCTGTACGCGACGGACCCCCACTTCACGCGGGTCAGCGAGGAGCCCGGTCTGCCGCTCGTCTACGTGTGGCCGGACCCCGAGGTCGACAAGTCGCCGTTCTACATCGAGAAGACCTTCAGCAAGGGCAACAACCCCTACTCCCTCGAGCTGCGGGTCACCCTGTACAACGTCGGCGAGAACACGGTCTCGGCTCACCCCGGGCTGACGATCACGGCGTGGCAGCACCCCGAGGCGAAGGGCGGCAGCATGTTCGCCCGCCCGACGAACATCCACGGCGCGACCTGCCACACCAACGAGACCCTCGAGCACGCGCCGTTCCCGAGCCTGCAGTCCGAGGCGATCGACGCGGTGCAGGCCGGCCAGGCGGCTCAGTCGGTCCACACCTTCACGACCCCGACCGACTTCATCGGCGTCGACACGTCGTACTTCGCGGCCCTCGCGGCGCCGAAGACCCGGGCGGCGACCGGGCAGTGTACCCAGCGGATGGTCATCTACGACCTCAACGCGCCCGGCGCCTGGGCACTGTCGGCGAGCTACTTCACCAGCGCGGCGACGACGATCTCGCCCGGCGCCAGCGCCTGCTGGCCCGCGTGGCTGGTGAAGGAGGGCTCGGACCACCGGACCTGCTCGGCGGCCCTCGAGAAGCTCGGCAACCTCAGCCCGAACGCGACGATGAAGGAGATCGAGGGCGCCTGGACGAAGCTGCGGCAGACCAACGACGTCGACGAGCGCGACAGCATCGACCGGGCTCGCCAGGAGCTCGTCCAGGCCGCACAGTCCTCGCCCTACTACGACTTCGTCCTCTACACCGGCCCCAAGGACCAGGACCTGCTCGCCCAGGCGGCGCCGATCCTGCAGCGGGACGTCGACCTCGGGATCTTCTCGTTCATCGCCAAGCCCCTGCACTCGCTGCTGGTGTGGCTCCACGGCGGCGTCGGCAGCTGGGCGCTGGCCATCATCCTGCTGACCTTCATCGTCAAGCTCGTGCTGCTGCCGCTGACGAACAAGAGCTTCCGCTCGATGCAGAAGATGCAGAAGCTCAAGCCCAAGCTCGACGAGCTGAAGAAGCAGTACCCCAACGACAAGCAGAAGTTCGCCCAGGAGCAGATGGCGCTCTTCAAGCGCGAGGGCGCCAACCCGCTCACGGGCTGCTTGCCGATGCTCCTGCAGATGCCGGTCTGGTTCGGCCTCTACCAGTCCATCCAGACCAGCGTCGAGCTGTACCGCGCCCCGATGGGGCTGTGGATCAGCGACCTCTCCGCGCCCGACCCCTACTACATCATGCCGATCCTCCTCGGCGGCCTCATGTTCGTCCAGACGCTGTTGACCGCGACAGCGACGATGGACGGGCTGCAGGGCAAGATCATGAAGTACGGCATGCCGATCATGTTCTCCGCGTTCATGCTCTTCCTGCCGTCGGGTCTGGTCCTCTACATCACCGTCAACGTCACCCTGACGATCGTCCAGAACCTCGTCATCAAGCGCCGGATGAATGCGACATGAGCAACAACACCTACACTGGAAAGAACGTCGAAGCCGCCGTCGCCAAGGCCGCGAAGGCCACGGGCGTGGAGCCCGGCGATCTCGACTACGAGATCCTGGCCGGCAAGACCGGCGGGTTCGCGCTCATCAAGGTGAGCTCGGGTAAGAAGTCTGCTCCCGAGCTCGTCGAGAAGCTCAGCGGCGACGGCGTCAACGCCGACGGCACCATCGAGACGGACGACTCCCCGCGCGAGGCGCGTGACGACCGCCGTGAGCGTCGTGACCGGGGCGATCGTGATGATCGCCGCGGCCGTGGGCGGGGCCGCGATCGCGACCGGGGCGACCGGGGCGACCGCGACCGTGGTCGCGGCCGTGGCCGCGGTCGTGATCGCGATCGTGGTGACCGCGATGATCGCCGTGGGCACCGGCGCCCGCAGCGCCAGCACGAGGAGCTCATCGTCCCCGAGGACGGCCCGACCGAGGTGAACCTCACGGCCGCCGAGGACGCCGAGCTGGGTCCGCGGGGCGAGAAGGCCATCGAGGTCGTGCGCGACATCCTCGCCGCCATGGGCTTCGGGATGGAGGGCACGGTCAGCGAGAACGACCAGAACGTCCGGATCGACCTCCAGAGCGGCGTTTACCACGACGCCTTCGCGGCCAACGACCTCGAGGTCCTCGACGCCCTCGAGCACCTCGTCGACAAGATCGTCAACGCCACCGGCGACGACCGCAAGAAGGTCGTCATCGACTCCATGGGCGTGAAGGCCAAGGCCGACGTCGACCTCGGCGAGTCCGCGCGTCACCTGGCCGAGCGGGCCATCGAGGAGGGTCGGACCTTCAAGCTCGGGCCGCTCGATCCGCGCTCGCGGCGCCTCGTCCACCTCACCCTCAAGGAGGTCGACGGCGTGCACACGAAGTCCGAGGGCGAGGGCGTCTTCCGCCGCGTCTGCATCATCCCGAAGAACACCGGCGACGCGGGCAGCGACGACTGATCGAGAACGAGGGCGCCCGGTCAGCGACCGGGCGCCCTCACCCCACGCCCGTCAGGCTCAGAAGAGCCCCAGCTTGTGCGGGCTGTAGCTGACCAGCAGGTTCTTGGTCTGCTGGTAGTGGTCCATCATCATGCGATGGGTCTCGCGGCCGAAGCCCGACTGCTTGTAGCCGCCGAACGCCGCGTGGGCCGGGTAGGCGTGGTAGCAGTTGGTCCAGACGCGGCCGGCCTTGACCTCGCGCCCGAGGCGGTAGGCCGCCGTGGCGTCGCGGGTCCAGACGCCGGCGCCGAGGCCGTAGACCGTGTCGTTGGCGATCTCGATGGCCTCCTCCATGGTCTTGAAGGTCGTCACCGAGAGCACCGGGCCGAAGATCTCCTCCTGGAAGATCCGCATCTTGTTGTGGCCGGTGAAGACGGTCGGCTTCACGTAGTAGCCGCCCTCGAGCTCACCGCCGAGGTGGGCGCGCTCGCCGCCGATCTCGAGCTTCGCGCCCTCTTTGCGGCCGACCTCGATGTAGCCGAGGATCTTGTCGAGCTGCCCCTTGGAGGCCTGGGCGCCCATCATGGTCTTCGGGTCGAGGGGGTGGCCCATCTTGATCTTGGCGACCCGGTCCACGGCCCGCTCGAGGAAGCGGCCCATGATCGACTCGTGCACCAGGGCGCGGGACGGGCAGGTGCAGACCTCGCCCTGGTTGAAGGCGAAGAGCGCGAAGCCCTCGAGGGCCTTGTCGAGGAACGCGTCGTCGTGGTCGATGACGTCGGCCATGAAGATGTTGGGCGACTTGCCACCGAGCTCGAGGGTCATCGGGATGAGGTTCTTCGAGGCGTACTGCATGATCTGCCGCCCCGTCGTCGTCTCCCCGGTGAACGCGACCTTGGCGATCCGCGGGCTCGACGCCAGCGGCTGACCGACCTCCGGCCCGCGGCCGTTGACCACGTTCACCACGCCCTCGGGCAGGACGTCGCCGACGAGGTCCATCAGGATCGACAGCGTCAGCGGCGTGTCCGAGGCCGGCTTGATGACCACGGTGTTACCGGTCGCGAGGGCCGGGGCGAGCTTCCACGCCGCCATCAGCAGCGGGAAGTTCCACGGGATGATCTGGGCGACCACGCCCATCGGCTCCTTGAAGTGGTAGGCGACGGTGTGGTCGTCGATCTCGGCCAGCGTCCCCTCCTCCGCGCGGATGCAGCCGGCGAAGTAGCGGAAGTGGTCGGCGGCGAGCGGGATGTCCGCGTTGAGCGTCTCGCGGATGGGCTTGCCGTTGTCCATCGTCTCCGCGTAGGCGAGGAGCTCGAGGTTGTCGTCGATGCGGTCGGCGATCTTGTGGAGGATCCGCGCGCGCTCCGCCGGCGGCGTCCGACCCCAGCGGTCCCGGGCGGCGTGGGCGGCGTCGAGGGCGAGCTCGACGTCCTCCGAGCTCGAGCGCGCCACCGCGGCGAGCGGCTTGCCGTCCACCGGGCTGTGGTCGGTGAAGTGGCGCTCCATCACCGGCACGCGCCAGTTCCCGCCGATGAAGTTGTCGTAGCGGCTCCGCAGCTTCTTCCGGTTCTCGCTGATCGGGTAGGTCTGGTGCGACATCTCTCCCCTCCTACGGGTACGCGTCATGCGTTCGCGGCAGGACGTCGACGCAGGAATCCCCGGGCGACCTCCGCACCGAGGCCAGCTGCGTCGACACACCACGGCCGGTCCGCGCGCTCACCTCAGCGGGCCAGCGTGCGGGAGGTCCTGTTCTCCTGTCGCCGTTCGGGCGGTGTGCTGAGCAACGCGCGTGCCATGGACAGCTGACGCAGGCGCGCTCGGCGTCCTCGCGCGCGCGGCCGCTCGCTCGACCGCGGCGAGGGTGTGGGAACTCCCCACCGCCGCTGCACACGAGCTTCAGGCAGCCACGTCGATCGGCGCGCGCTCCGGATCGTGTTGGGGCGTGAGTTCTCACACTGCGGGTGGGCGATTCGGCGCCTCGTCACCGCAGCAATACACGGAGATCATTTGGGAATGGCGGTCATCGCCGAGCCGGGTGCGGTCAGCTCTCGCGTGCGCGTCACTCGCGGACGAAGACCGTCACGCGGTTGATGCCGTGGGTCTCGCCGCTGTACTCCCAGCAGCCCGAACCTCCGCAGCCCGAACCGCCTGACCAGCCGGTCCCCCCGCCGTTGGCGTTGTGGGAAGACCAGTTCGCCGTGAAGAGGCGCGAGCAGTCGTTGCCGGTGTACGTGTAGAGGTTGTCGTCGAGGGCGCCGCTGCCTCGCGCGATCGTCTGCGAGGTCGTCATGTAGCTGTAGCGCGTCCAGTAGGCGCTGTACGAGCCCGCCGGGCCGCCGTTGTGGCGCTGGCTGAAGAAGACGCGCCAGTCGAAGGGCGAGCCGACCTGCGGCTCGATTCGGTAGGTGTCGAAGCTGCAGTCGTGACGGTGGACCAGGATCCCGTCCGTCAGGGCGTTCAAGTTGGCGCTGTCGGTGATGGCCTGAACCAGCGACGACGGCATGGCGGCGACCGTGGCGGTGTCGGGGTTGTTGGCGAGGTCGCTCAGGGTCCCGAGGCCGGCCGTCGGGAAGGCGCTGGCGCCGCTCCCCCAACCCTGGCGACCCTTGCCGATGAGGGTCCAGCCGCCGCCGTCGTAGTCCATGTCGCAGTAGACCTCGATGGGGTTGTCGTCTTGGTTCGGGTCGATGGTGTAGACGCCGCTGTCGGTGATCCCGGAGTCGCGGAGGACCAGGCAGCTCTCGGCGGCGAGGTTCTCGCACTGGTCGCCGCTGTAGCCGCCGACACAAGTGCAGGTGTCGGGGGCGGTGCAGGTGCCGCCGTTGAGGCACGGCGCGCTGCAGACGGGCGCCGGCGGGAGGCCGGGCGCGAAGCCGTAGGCGAACGTCGTCGCCGCGCTGTCGCCAGTCCCGGTGTAGGTGGTCGTGACCGGCCCCGTCCCGTCGAAGGTCAGGGGCTCGGAGGCGCAGGCGCCGAGCGGGACATCCCAGGTGACGTAGGGATAGACCGCGCCGAGGGTGACCACACCGTCGACGAGGCCGTCGAGGTCGTCGGCGTCGTCGTCGGCGGTCGCGCTGGTCCTGAGCGCGCAGTCGCCGATGCTGCCGGTCACGCCGAGGGCCACGTTCCAGTAGACCTTGTGAGCCGAGCCCGAGCCGTCGGTGAGGAGCTCGTCGCCGCGGTAGACGCCGACCTGGAAGAGGTAGGTGTCGGCCTCGGCGGGCGCCGGGTCGTCGATGACGGCGCAGCCGGCCATGTCGCCGGCGGTGCACTGGTTACCAGCGGCGCCGGCGCCGGGGTCGACGGTGAAGTCGGCGGTGAAGCCGCTGGCCGGGTCGGTGCAGTCGAAGGCGATCGGGTCCATGTACAGGGTCGTGTCGTCGGTGGCGCCGGTGCCCGCGGTGCAGGCGAAGCCGAGGACCATCGTGCGGCCGCGCCCGGAGCCGGCGGTGAAGAGGAGCTCGATGTCCTCGCCGGCGTCGCAGCTGTCGCTGTCATCGTCGTCGTCGCAGCAGTCGAACTTGGCCGAGCAGAAGATGTTGTTGAAGTTGACCGCGATGTCGAAGAAGCCCTGCTGAGCGGGGCGCATCAGCGCGACGTCGAACTGCACGGCGACGTCGGTGTTCTCGGCGCAGGTGACGCTCTGGGTGAGCGGACCGTCGGTCGTCGGGTTCTGGAAGTCGGTCGGCGTCCCCGTCACGGCGCCGACCCCGTCGGTCGACCCGCTGTTGAAGCTCCCGGCGCTGGTGACGGCCGCCGAGTAGACGCCGACGACCCAGACGCGGACCACGTTGGGGTTCTGGTCGGCGTCGCAGGTGCCGATGTAGCTCGCCGAGCCGGCGCCGTCGCCGTAGCCCGAGGACGTCACGCGGCGCTGCCAGACCGTCTCCGGCGTAGTCGCGCCGTTTCTGACCTCGAGGTCCCAGACCACGTCACCGACGCCCGCGAGGTTGAGGGCCGCGACGTCGACGGCGAGCGCCGGGCCGGCAGGCGGAGCGTCGTCGGTCGCGCAGGCGGCGAGCCCGCCCAGGGCGAGCGCGACGATCGATACGCGGAGCGTGGACTTCATCGACCGGGCCTCCTGGCCATGTCACGAAGCTCGCGAGAGCGGTGCTGAACGAGAGAGCTGCGCCGGATTGACGCTTTCCGACTATCGCTTTCGCGCCGCCACGCGGTCAAGGTTCGCCTATCGGACCAGCGTCATCGGCCGATCAACACGCGCGTCCCTGCCGCAACGCACGAACGTCAGAGGCGGAGCCACGGGACGGGGTTGGTCGCCTTGCCGTCCTTGCGCACCTCGAGATAGAGGCGCTCGCCGTAGAAGCTGCCGGTGTCGCCGACGGTCCCGAGGGTCTCGCCGGTCTTGACCTTCTGGCCTACGGCGACCTCGATGAGGTCGAGGTGGGCGTAGATCGAGACGTAGCCGAGGGTGTGGTCGAGGACGATGACCCGGCCGAGGCCGCGGATCCAGCCGGTGTAGGCGACGTAGCCCCAGTAGACGGCCCGGACCTCGTCGCGCTCGCTGGGGTGGTTGGGGACCATCTCGATGCCGCGGCGGACCCACTTCACGCCGTTTCGGTTGTGGATGCCGTAGCGCGACACGATGTCGCCGTTTCGGATCGGCGGCGCGAGCCGGCCCTTGGTCTCGGCGAAGTAGAGCCGCTGATACTCGGGGTTCGTCCAGTCCTTCGCGCGCTCCTGCAGGACCTCGTCGATGGCCTCGATCTCGCGGGCGTACTCGGCGTTGAACTCCGGCTGGTCGCGGACCGCCGACTCGAGCGCCGCCCGCTCCTCTTTGTCCCAGGCGAGCTCCTGCTTCAGGTAGGCGATCGTCTCCTGCTCGTTGGCGAGGTTCTGGCGGCGCCGCGCGAGGTCGGCCTTCCGCTCCTTCCACGCGGCGAGCTGCGCCCGGTACGCCACGACCCGACGGCGGTCCGCCTCGTACAGGCGCTCGAGGGCCTCGAGCCGCTCCTGGTAGTCGGCGTAGCTCTTCGCCCGCAGGAAGACCCGCGCGCTCGGCATCGCCCGGATGCGGATCATCGTCCGGAGCCGGTCCCGCACGATGTCCCGCTCGGCGTCGCGATCGGCCGTCAGCGCCTCGAAGGCGGCCGTCGCCCGGTCGAGGTCGCTCGACAGGCGCTTCTCGAGCGCCTCGTGGTAGGCGAGGTGCGCGCCGCGCCGGCGGATGTCGCGGTCGAGCTGCTCGGTCGCCGCGAGGATGGACTCCGACGGCCTCAGCAGCCGCCGGATGTCCGTCTCCGGGTCCCGCGGCTCAGGCGCGCTCGGCGCCGCCACCACCAGGGTGTCGAGGTCGATGGACGCGACGGGCGGCCCCGGGGGCTCCTCGTCGGCCTCCTGGGCACCCGGCTCGGCCGCGTCCACCGGGCTCGGCGCGTCCTCCTCGGGATCCGGGCCCTGGGCCGCGGCCGGCGCCGTGAAGCCCAGCGCGAGCGCCAGCCCGACGGCCAGGTGTCGGCGGACCCGCCTCATGAGCGGTGGCGCCGCACGCTGAAGAAGGCGCCGGCGAGGGCGAGGCCGAGCCCGCCCAGGACGCACCAGGCCACGAGCCCCGGGCCGACGAGGTCGAAGCGGAGGCTCACGTTCGGCGCCGTCTCGGCCAGCGCCGCGAGCCGGCCGTCGACCAGCAGGCTGATGACGATGGCGAGGACTCCCCCGGCGACGCCCACGAGCGCCCCGGTCGCGTACATCGGCGCGTAGACGTAGGCCTCGGTCGCCCCGACGGCGCGCAGCATGGCGATCTCGTCGGCGCGCCGGTCGAGGCCGACCCGGACGAGCAGCGCCACGAAGAAGAGGCCGACGATGAGGGCGGCGAACCCCAGGATGCTCCCGGTCAGGCGGACCAGGTCGCCGATGGCGAAGATGACCCGGACGTGCTCGGCCTCGAAGCCGACGCTCGCGACCCCGTCCGCCGCGGCGAGGCGCTCGGTCAGCTCCCTCATCCGGGTGAAGCTGGCCTCGTCGAGCTCGGGCGCGAAGCGGACGTGGACCACGGGCTGGGTCGGGATCGCCGCGTCGTCGACGCCGGTCAGGAGATCGGCGCTCAGCAGATCGACGATGCGGGCCTTCTCCTGCTCCTCGGTCCGGAAGGTCACCTCGGCGACCTGCGGGTCGGCGGCGGTCGACTGGATGAGCGCGTCGACCCCCTCGCGGGTCGCGTCGTCCCCCAGGTACACGGTCGCCGACAGGTCGCGCGCGATGTCGTCGAGGACGTCCCCCGTGTTGGACAGCGTGAAGACCAGCAGCGCCAGGACGGACAGGCTGACGGCCAGCGCCAGCGCCGCGGAGAGCGCGACCAGGGGCGAGCGTAGCAGGTGTCGCGCGGCGTCGCGGGCGGCGATCCGGGCGCGGTCGGCCAGGGCCCCGGCGTTCACGAGGCGACCTCCGCGTCCGGGGGGGCCACGGCCACGGGCTCGCCCCCCTCGTCCTCGATGACGAAGCCCTTGTTGAGCAGCACCACGCGCTCGTTGAAGAGCTCGAGGAGCGCGGTGTCGTGGGTGGCGACGACCACGGTGGTGCCGCGGCTCTGCACGTCGCGGAGCATCTGGACGATCTCGTAGCTGAGGTCGGGGTCGAGGTTGCCGGTCGGCTCGTCCGCCAGGATGATCGACGGCTCGTTGACCAGCGCCCGCGCGATGGCGACCCGCTGCTGCTCGCCGCCCGAGAGCCAGAGCGCCTGGGCGTCGGCGTACTGCTCCATCCCGACGAGCTCGAGCACCTGGGCCACGCGGATCGCGATCTTGCGGCGCGACAGCCCCAGGACCTCGAGCGGCATGGCGACGTTGTCGGTGACCGTGCGGTCGGGCAGGAGCCGGAAGTCCTGCCACACGGTGCCGATGCCGCGCCGGAAGAAGGGCACCTGGCTCCGCTTGAGGACGCCGAGGTTGCGGCCAGCGACCAGGATCTGTCCGCTGGTCGGCGTCAGCTCGGCGCCGATGAGCCTCATCAGGGTCGTCTTGCCCGCGCCGGAGCGGCCGGCGACGAAGACGAACTCGCCCTCGTGGAGGCGCAGGTTGACCTCCCGTAAGGCCTCGATACCGCTCGGGTATCGCATCGTCACGTGGTACAGCTGAATCACGGGCGGAACCTATCACGCGCCCGGGAGGCCGTCGAAGAACCCACCCCCTGCCCGGCCGAGGATACCCCGCGCCGGGCGCGGCTCCCGACGTCCTTGACACCCACGGGGGCCGATGCTAGCGGGCAGGCCCGGCGAGCCGCGTTTCTCCTGGCTCGTCGGTCCCCCCGGAGGCCCCGATGCAGCTGTTCCGCACGACGACGCCCATCCGCACCACGCTGGCGCTCGGGGCCCTCGTCCTCGCGACCCTGAACGCCGCGCCGGCGGCGGCCACCCAGTCGCGCATCAACGCCCTGGGCGGCGGCGTCAAGCAGTGGACCATCGAGGACACGATCAACGTCTTCGACTTCCCGTCGCTGCTCGTGCGCCACGGCAACGAGGTCTACATCGACAACCTCAGCGTCGGCGACGGCTTCCCGAACGGGCGCTTCGGCTTCCACTACAACCTCGGAGACGACACGGTCCTCGCCATCTTCGGCGGGCACGTCACCAGCGCCACACGGGGGGCGACCACCTTCGACGGCGGCGCCGACGGAACGGCCTTCGACTCGAGCTTCTTCCCGGCCGGAAACCTCATCACCGGCTCCCAGAGCCTCGGCGTCGGCTACGAGGCGAGCCAGGCCCCCGAGGCCGACGGCGGCTCCCTCGGGAACATCGGCGCGGTCGAGCTCCGCTACGGGCTCATGTTCGCCACGGTGCTGGGGACGTCGACGCGCCTCGGCGTGAGCTTCACGTTCGCGGCCGACAACGACGACATCGAGCAGCCCACCGGCTCCAAGATCGACCGCGGGGGGATGCTGTTCGACATCGGCCTCGGGCTCGGGCTCGACTTCACCGGCAGCGAGCTCGAGCTGACCGCGGGCGTCGCCTTCGGCTTCGCCGATGACCTGCGCGACGCGACCAACGTCGCCACCAACCAGCAGATCGAGCTCCTCGACCACACGTCGACCGACCACTTCGGCCTGCGCGTCGGCGCCCGCTGGACCTTCGACTTCTTCAACCAGTCGAAGATCGTCACCTACACCCAGCTCCTCTTCGGCTCGCAGAGCACCACCAAGCTGAACGTCGTCCCCGGGAGCCCCGTCCCCACCGGCAGCTACAGCGGCGTCCACTGGGTGCTCGGCGCGGACCTCCGCCTCGAGCCCTTCGAGAACGTCATCGTCTCGCCGGGGCTCGGCATCCGCTTCGCCCAGCAGACCCTCGAGGGGACGACCGAGGTCAACCGCGACGCCGACCTCATGATGAGCCTGCCGTTCTACGGCGTGGCGGTCGATCTGCGCGTCGCCGACTGGCTCGCCGTGCGCTTCGGCGCCAACCAGTCCGTCAACATCCTCCGCGACAGCGACACCAACGTGAGCGCCCTCGGCGTGACCAACCAGCACGACTACTCCGAGGTCGACACCCACTTCGCCCTGGGGCTGGGCTTCCAGGTCCCGGTCGCCGAGTCGACGCTGTCCATCGACCTCGACGTCAACCCCGACTGGCTCGTCAACGGCCCCGACTTCGTGACCGGGACCCAGACGTCGGGCTTCGGGCTCAACGGCGCCCTCCGCTACGCCTGGTAGGTCGCGGCCGCTTGTCCGCGGCGGGTCTCCGGGATCCGCGGCGCCCCGTTATCCACCCGCGATCGCGCATCCGGCGCCGCGTTCTGGTATAGGGGTGCACCCGTTCGTTTTGCGAGACTCCTCCGCCGCGCTTTGACTCGGCTGGGCACCATTCCCAACAATCCTGCACCGGTGGCCTAAACGGCTGACTCTCAACTGACGATCACCGACGCCCGGCTTATGCTGCAATGCGAGAGACTGCGGCTGCACGGACGCCGCCATCGGCGTAGGCGCCGACGTAGGAGCGGACGTGGGTCATGAGCG
>Ga0209475_10000325_pt1 | contig 117374 bp, 104 predicted proteins | sample tdDd471_FD_187128 | JGI IMG/M metagenome (GOLD analysis project Ga0209475, IMG submission 187128) | Marine sediment microbial communities from the Atlantic coast under amendment with organic carbon and nitrate - tdDd47.1 (SPAdes)... | ecosystem: Environmental > Aquatic > Marine > Coastal >... | reverse complement strand
GTTTTTGCCAAGTCAATACTAAGTAATTTACAATGGTTCATGATGAATGTCTCCGGTTGTTAGTCCTTGTTATTTTACAAGACAGGTACTTTGATACCGTCCTGGAGGCGTTCATCACATCACACCTCCATCCATGGAGGCGTCATTCGCTTTTATCTGCGATAAAAACGAAAGCGGCCACTGCGAACATGACTTATGTAATTGCACGAGCGACGGCATTGATACATGCTTTCTTTTACGGCGTAAAAACCAGCATGCATTCATTGCCTGCTCTCTACGCTCTGGCTTCGCTGACGCTCTGCCAACCGCTATGGGGGAGGAAAAGGCAAACAAGTGTTCGCTTTTTTATAAAAACCTGAAGTTTATCTGATGAACAACCACGATCTTAATGAACAAGATGCTCATTTTATGCAATTGGCTCTTAAGCAAGCCAAGTTAGCCGCAGAGTTGGATGAAGTGCCGGTAGGCGCTGTCGTTGTTTTAAAAAACGAAGTTATTGCCTCTTCCCATAACCACCAGATTCAAACTAATAATCCCACTGCCCATGCCGAAGTGTTGGCTCTTGAACAAGCGGCACAACACCTGAAAAATTACCGATTACCCGGATGTACCTTGTATGTCACACTGGAGCCATGTTTGATGTGTGTGGGTGCCATGGTTCATGCCCGCATTGATCGTTTGGTTTATGGTGCGAGTGATCCAAAAACAGGGATGGCAGGCACGGTGGATAACCTCATTGAGCAGGTTTATCACAACCACCAAGTGGCCTGCCATGGTGGTGTTATGGCTCGGGAATGTGGGCAGGTATTACAGGACTTTTTTAAAGCAAAGCGCTTAGCAAAAAAATGATTTCGTGCAGATTAGTCTATCAGGGTGATGCCGAGGTGGTGACAGCGGATGCGGCCACTCGATTGTTATTGATGGCATTGAGTCTTTGTTGGTTAAGTTTATACCGGCTGTAAAGAATTTTTACCCTGCGAACGTATTCTTTGGTTTCCGGAAAGGGTGGAATTTGACGTCCATAACGCTCGACTGCGGTTTCGCCGGAGTTATAAGCCGCTAAATACACATCCATCGTTTGATAATTCTTTTTAAGGTGCTTGAGATAGGCTGCACCGCCTAAAATATTTTGTTTGGCGTCAAATGGATTATTCACCGCATAAGTTTTTTGGGTCAGTGGCATCAACTGCATTAATCCCTGAGCACCGGCAGAAGAAACAGCAGACACTTTATAGGCGGATTCTGCATGAATCACTGCTTGCAACAGTGCCTTTTCAACACCATGTTGATTGGCGGCATGTTCAATTTCAGCTTGATAACGATCGGTGATTAATGGCGTATTTTTCCAATCAACGCTGTTACGCCACACAGAACATTCAGGACAACGGATGTTGAGAATATGATAGGATTTGCCCCTCGGTTTTTTTGATGAGTAGTGTATAATTCCTTGCGCATCCACATGTTTATAGACTTTCATATTGCCGGCTTGTACGGTCATACACCCAATGCTAACAATGAACAGGGTGCTATAAACCAATAATTTAGCCAGGGTGGATAGGCCATTAACAGGCTTAATTAAGGATGTTTTTAATGTCATGTTAACGGCTTGTGTTTTATGTTGTTACTGATTATCATGGCTGAATTATAATTTATTTCAATGGCTTTTAACAAACTGATGAAGCAAAATATGACCTATAAAGTGCTTAAATACCTCAAAAACGGCTTATTTTTATCACTATTCGCCTTGCTGGCCGCTTGTGCACCACCCACAGTGGTTGAAATCACAGACGAGACTTATTACCAACTCATGGAAGAAGTTGAAGCGGTTAAAGGTTCAGCGGTGGCCGATGCAGCGCCCCTGGAAATGAAATTTATCACTGAAAAATTACAGGCGGCGAAACGTGCTAAAGCCAACGGTAATAAACGTGAGGAGGCCCGTTTAACCCAACAAATAAGGTCGGACATTGAAGTGGCTAAATTGCGCGCCAAAGTAAATCAATTAAACCAAGAATTATTAGAGAAACGCGATGATTTATCGGCAGCGCGTGTTTACCTGCAACAATTGGAGGCGCAATTACCATGAATAAAATAATGTCTCTGGTTTTCCTGGTTTTAATTGTCAGCAGCTTGTCCGCCAAAGATAATTTGGAATTGGAATCTTTGCGCATTGAGTTTGATAATTTTATTACCGAACAAAAATATAAACCCTATGCCAAGGCAGAAAAAGCACAAGCCAAAACCGCCATTGAAGCTTTGTATAATCAACGTGGAGAGGTTAAAAATCACGCCGTTTATATGGCCCGAAATTATCTTAAAAAAGCCAAGATGGCGGCTGAAGCGGCGTATTTGGAAAGTGCTTTAAAAGAAACCGAAGTTCATCTACAAACGGTTAATATGAAAACACTCAAGGCTGAGGCGACGCTGGCACGCATGGAAGCCGATCGTGCTCAGCTACTTATTAAATTACATGCCGAAGAGGCTGATCGGGCGCGTCAGGAAAAACAAAGTGCAATAGAACTGGCCAATCAAAAAGCCAGTGAAGCTGAAATGTCTCAAGCCGAATTACAAGCGGCTCAAGCCTACGCCAAAGCCCAGGAAAAAGTGGCTGCACTGGCCAAAGAAGAAGCCGATCTGGCGTTTGCTGAAATTGAAGCTTTACGGATGCAATTAGAGTCATTGGTGGCGAAAGAAACTGAGGCCGGTTTAATGATGACATTGGGTGATTTTGTGTTTGCGTCCGGTTCAGCCAATTTAAAACAGGCGGCGGTGGATAATTTCGATCGTGTAATGCAATTCATCAGTGGTTATCCTGAACGTGATATTCGTATTGAAGGTCACACCGATTCTTCCGGTAGTGAAGATCTCAATCAAAAACTATCACAACGTCGGGCGGATGCCGTTAAACAATTGCTGATTCAAAATGGAATAGCAGCCAATCGCATTAAAGCCATTGGTCAGGGTGAAGCCCATCCTGTGGCCAGTAACAACACGGAAGCCGGTAAAGCCAAAAATCGTCGCGTAGACATCATTCTTCTAAAATAAATCGAGATATTACATGCAAGTAGTTAATTCTGTGGTCGATTTAATCGGCCGCACCCCTATGGTCAAGGTTAACCATTTAGATACCGGGCCCTGCGAACTGTACTTAAAGTTAGAAAATATGAACCCAGGTGGTTCAATTAAAGATCGCATTGGTCTGACTATGATTGAAGAAGCTGAAAAAGCCGGTAAGATTAAACCCGGAGATACCCTGGTAGAAGGCACAGCCGGTAACACCGGTATCGGTCTGGCATTGGTTGCAGCGCAAAAAGGCTATCAACTCATTTTAGTGATTCCGGATAAAATGAGCAAAGAAAAAATCTTTAACCTCAAAGCCATGGGTGCCAAAATTGTCCTGACCCGGTCTGATGTCGCCAAAGGTCATCCGCAATACTATCAGGATCTGGCGCAAACCATAGCCGACGAAACCCCCGGTGCTTATTTTATCAATCAGTTTGGAAACCCTGATAACCCCAAAGCCCATTTTCAAACCACCGCACCAGAAATTTTTGAGCAATTAAATAATCAAGTTGATGCCATTGTCTTTGGTGTTGGTTCCAGTGGTACAGTCACCGGATTAAGTCAATATATCGATGAGCACCGGTCTGATACAGAACTCATTTTAGCTGATCCGGTGGGAAGTATATTAGCTGAATATATTAATGAAGGTACCTTAAGCACAAAAAGTGGCAGCTGGAAAGTGGAAGGTATTGGTGAGGACTTTCTGCCGAGCATCAGTGACTTTAGCCATGTTAAAAAAGCTTATGCAGTAAGTGATGAAGAGAGTTTTCATATGGGGCGTGAACTGCTGTCAAAAGAAGGTATTTTGGGTGGCTCATCAACCGGAACAATTTTACAAGCGGCATTGAACTATTGCCAGTCAGCCAGCGAGCCTAAAAAAGTGGTGGCTATCGTCTGTGATACCGGTAATAAGTATTTGTCAAAAATGTATAACGATTACTGGATGATGGATAATGGTTATATGGAAACCACGGTACATGGTGATTTACGGGATTTGATTGCCAGACCCTATCAAAACAACGACACCATTGTCATGCGTCCCGATGAAACATTGGCTGATGTCTACCAACGCATGAAACTCTACGATGTTTCGCAATTGCCGGTGATGAAAGACAATGAAATTGTCGGTATTATTGATGAATCTGATGTCTTGCTGACTGTTTTTGATGATGCTGATGCTTTTAAGAACTGTGTATCTTCGGCCATGACTGATCAACTTGAATTTTTAGATGTGGAGTCTGATATCAAAGACCTGTTGCCTGTTTTTGAAGCCGGACGAGTGGCCATTGTTAAACATGATAAGCAGTTCCTGGGATTGATTACCCGTATTGATCTGCTCAATTATTTACGTCGTTCCGACCAGAACCAGTAACCTTGTGCCAATGGTTTTGGCTGTCGCCACAGAAACACTATGAACTTCCGAAAACTGGCGCACTATCAAGTCTCAGAAGTGGGCCTGGGTTGCGCCAGTTATTGGGGAAAAAAACATTTTTCTTATCAAAAAGCTGCAAGTGTTGTAGAAGCAGCGCTGGATTGCGGTATTAATTATTTAGATACAGGAGCCAGTTATTCCGGGGGACATGCTGAACAACGCCTGGGACGAATCCTGAGTCAATCATCCGCCCAAAATTCCCTGATAATCAGTAGTAAAGTGGGTACTGAGGTGGGGCATTTCGGGCGTCTTTACAAAGATTTTTCACCCAGTGGTATTCGTATATCCTGTGAACGCAGTTTAAAACGTTTGGGTGTTGAACAACTCTCTATTTTATTTTTACACGGTCCCAATGTGGAGGACTTCAATGAGGATACTTATCAAGCACTCAGTGATTTAAAACAAGCCGGTAAAGTTTCTTTACTTGGTGTTAACAGCTTTGATCAACACATTATTAAGTTGACCCGTGACTGTGGTCAGTTTAATGTTTTAATGACGGACTTTAATGTCTTTAAACCACATCAGGCTGAAACCATTTCTCGTTGCCAGCATCAAGGGTTGGATGTCATTGTTGCCGGTGCTTTGGGTGGCGCCTTATACAGCCGTCCGTGGTGTCGAAATTTAAATCTTAAAAATTTCTGGTATTGGTTAAGAGCCATAAAAAACAATCGCGCTCAGCTTAAATTATCTAAGCATTTTGACTTCCTTAATCATCACCCCCGAAATCAGGCTACACAATTAGCATTGGCCTATGTGCTTCAAAATAGTCAGCTGTCTTCAGCATTGGTTGGCAGTACCTCACCTGAACATATCCAACAATTGGCCCAGAGTGATGCCCACATGTTGTCACAGGCTTATTTAAGGAAAATTGCACGGGCACAACGGTTTATAAAGAAGACTTGAATTTAAGGTTTACTTGATATATAATAAAATACTTATATACATTTTTTGAGCGGATATGCACGTCGAATCATTCTACCATCAAGACTCCTCCACATGGTCCCATGTGGTGGTGGATGAAAATACAAAAAAGTGTGCCATTATTGACCCGGTTCTGGATTATGATCAGGATGCCGCGCGTTACAGCACAGAATCTGCCGATCAGGTTCTTAAATACATCCAAGACTATGATTTAATTGTCGAACATCTGTTAGAAACCCATATTCATGCCGATCACCTCAGTGCCAGTCATTATTTAAAGCAGCATTTAGCGGCGAAAACCGGTATCGGTTCCGGTATTTTAAAAGTGTTGGGTCACTGGGTGCCGGTTTTTGAAACCAGTCAGGATACCGCCACCGATGGCAGTCAATTTGATCAGATATTTGCCGAAGGGGATACTTTTAGTATTGGTGAATTAACGGGTCGGGTTATTCATACTCCCGGGCATACACCGGCCTGTGTCAGTTATCATATTGAATCAGCCGTATTTGTCGGTGACACGCTTTTCGCGCCGGATGGTGGCAGCGCCCGGGTTGATTTTCCCGGTGGTAGTGCTGAACAAATGTATCACTCCATTCAAAAATTGTACGCTTTACCGGATGAGACCATCATGTATCTATGTCATGATTATCCGGCAGAAGGACAAAGTCCGCGGAACAGTTTTACCGTGGCAGAACAAAAACAGCATAATAAAATGATTAAGGCGGATACCACACTGGCTGAATACATTGAATTAAGGCAAAAACGCGATGCCTGTTTAGCGGTGCCCAGACTCATACTGCCTTCCATTCAAACCAATATGCGTTTGGGGGCTTTTGGGTCAGTTTCAGATCAGGGAACCCAATTTATAAAGATTCCGATTAATAAACTGTGAGAAAACCATGAAAAAATTAGTGTTAGTAGTGATTACCCTGTTTTTAGTGGCTTGTCAGTCACAAACGGTTCAACCGGAAAACGAGTTGCACGCTCAGGTTAACGATGTTGATTATCTACAATTAGGTCAACAACATGCGCAGCAGGCACAACTAAAATTGGGCAGTAACCTCAAAAAAGCCATGCAGGAAAACGGTCCGGTCGGCGCGCTAAGTTTTTGTCATGAGCAGGCCATTCCTTTAACCGATTCTGTGGTGGCCGGAGATTTGTTGCGTTTAAAACGGGTCTCGGATAAAAATCGCAATCCCGGCAATGTACCGAATGCTGATGAGCTGGCGTATATTAAACAGGCCAAATCTCAACTGGCCAGCGGTGAAACACCGGGTGGAATGGTCCATGAAGTGAACAAGCAAATGGTAGCTTATTATCCGATTGTCACCCAACCGGGTTGTCTGCAATGTCACGGTTCACCGGAAAGTGACATTGCTCCTGAGACACTGCAAGCCATCAATAAATATTATCCAAAAGATAAAGCCACCGGTTTTGATGTCAATCAACTGCGCGGCATTTGGGTGGTGACCATGGCCAAACAGAACAACTAAGTTAAGCCAAAAAGCCACCGTCAACCGGTAAATTAACGCCGGTAATATAGGATGCCTGGTCACTGGCCAGAAATAAATAAGCCGGTGCAATTTCTTCCGGCTGGGCCATTCGTGCCATTGGGATTTGTGGCAGGATCATTTTTAACATGGCTTCATTTTGAGTGAGTGCCGAAGCAAACTTGGTGTCCGTTAGACCCGGTAATATGGCGTTGACCCGAATACCATGGGCGGCACATTCTTTGGCAAAACTGCGGGTCATCGACATAATGGCAGTTTTGGTGACAGAGTAGATGCCTTGCATGGCTGCCGGATCCGCACCATTCACGGAAGCGGTATTAATAATCACACCATTGCCTTGTTCTTTCATCACCTTGCCGGCCAGTTGACTGAGGTGAAAATAACCTTCAATATTCACTTCAATGGTTTTTTTCATGGCGTCATATTCTGTGTCCAGAACCGGGCCGAAATAGGGGTTGGCGGCGGCATTATTAATGAGCACATCAATGCGGCCACATGTATTAATGACTTGTTCGATGAGTTGTTCTCGAGAGCTTTTGTCGCCATTGTGACAAACGATGGCGTGAGCCTGGCCGCCTTGGTTAATGATTGCCTGTGCCACTTCATCGATGCTGTCTTGTTTCCGGGAGCTAACCACAACAGTGGCACCAGCTTTCGCAAATTGATGGGCAGCGGCTTCACCGATACCACGACTGGCACCGGTTATCACCACAACTTTCTCTTTAAAATCATACATGGTTTTTTCCTATTATATGTTGGCTGTGTTGAATCAGAATATCGCGAATTTGTCCAAAGGGTTTAAACCGGTCATCATCGGTCTGGCCTTTTTCGTAACGATAATAAATTTGTTGGACGATGACCATCAGACGAAATAAGCCGTAGACATAATAATAATCATAATTGTCTAATTCAAAACCGCTTAAACGACAATATTCATGGACATAATCATCCCGCGAGAGCATGTTTTCTGTGGTTGTTGGTTGGGTGCGAATGGCTTGAACATTGGGATGGTCATTGGCTTCAATCCAATAGGCCAAAGAACAACCCAAATCCATGAAGGGGTCGCCGACGGTGGCCATTTCCCAATCCAGCACACCTTTAATCTGTGTTGATTGCTGCGCATCAAAGATTAAATTATCAAACTTAAAGTCGTTGTGAATGAGGGTGTAGGGCCGTTTATCTTCGGGTATATGCTTAGTTAGCCAGTCAATGATGACATCAGCGTGGTTATGTTTGGCCTGAACGTTTTGATAGCGTTTAATCCAACCGTAAATTTGTCTTTCAATATAACCGCGGCCTTTATGAAAAGCCTGTAATTCCTGATTAAGCGGGACTTGGTGTAACTGAAGTTGGGCTGCTATGAGTGAGCGACATAAGGGTGGGTTATCTTCTGTTGTGTAGTTATCCGGTAAGTCTTTATGTATTTCAATACCATGGATGGCTTCCATGACATAGACAGGTCGTGGAAAAACATCAGGATTATTTATTAAAAAGTGAACCTTGGGGCTGAAGGGATACAGCTCCGACAGGGCATTGAGTAAATCAAACTCTCGCTCCATGTCATGGGCACCTTTGGCTTTGGTGCCCGGCGGTGAAGTGCGGACAATCCATTGTCGATCACCGTCAGTAAAGCGATAAGTGAGGTTTGAAACGCCACCGGTAAGTGGGCTCAGAGTTGCTTTATCGCTACAATCAAGACGACGTCCTAATTCAGTGATGAGATTTTGATGGTGTTGTTTATTCATCTGTTCACCTCCGGTAGGAGTTGTTTTCTAACGGTTAAAATATGCTGTTCATAATCGGCCAGCGATATTTTTTTGGCCTGGTATTTATGGTTTTTCAAGTACCATTCCTGTAGGACTGATTTGAAAACAGAGGCGGTTAGAAAGGGTGAGCGGCAATCACATAATTGAAGCGAAACTGCTTTTTCGATGTCTGCAATCAAAACCTGTTCCAGTAACTTTTCTGATTCGATGAATCGATTAAGCAGTGGTCTATTTAAATGTTTTGCCTCCATAAAGACAAAATAAAACCAGCTTTTTAAACGTTCGCTCATGTACAAATGATAAATCAATAAATGATCAATACTGGTCATGGGGTTTTCATCTTGAACTGAAATTAAAACACGTTCAGTCATGGCCACCAGTCCATGATGAATGATGACAAATAAATCTTCTTTGTCACGAAAGTACTTATACAAACCACCGGTGCTATAACCTGTTTCAAGACTCAAATCCCGCAAACTCATGCCGTGAAAACTGTGTTTCTTTGATATGGTAAAAACAGCCGGAATAATGGTTGCTAATTTTGCTGTGGCGATGCGTTCGTTCTTGAGGTCTAATCGTTGTTTGTTCTGGTGATAAATAAACAACCATTCATCACCAAAAAAGTGGTTAAACCTGTCTTGAAAAGCCGCATAATCCATCGGTTATTTGAAATCGGTCAATAATTGTTTGGCCAAGGACAGCTGATGCACCTCATCTGGTCCGTCGTAAATACGGGCAGCGCGTTCTTCACGGTAGAAAAATGAAAGTACCGTGTCATCAGTGACACCTAAACCACCCAAAGCCTGAATGGCATGATTCATGACGTTTTGTAACATTTGTGCGGTGTGGAATTTAATCATGGAAATATCATGTTTGGCGGCTGCATAACCCTCGTTGTCGATACGTTCAGCTGTTGCCTGAACCAAATGTTGAGCTGCTTCCATGGTGGCATAGCATTCGGCAATCTTGATTTGCATCACCGGTTGTTGGGCCAGTGTTTGCTTGTCAGTAATTTGTCGATGTGTGACATGCTGACACATTATATTAAAACAACGACGAGCAATGCCTATCCAGCGCATGCAATGTTGTATCCGGCCCGGTCCCAAGCGTTGTTGCGCCATTAAAAAGCCGTCGCCACGTTGACCCAATAGGTTGTGTTCAGGGACTTTAACATCGGAAAATTTAACTTCACCATGAGAGAAATAACCATGACCTTTACTGCCCATCACAGAGATATTGCGTTCTAAAGAATAACCCGGGGTTTCAGTGGGGACAATAATCATGCTGGCTTTTTTGTGTTTTTCGGCATCTGGTTCAGTGACAGCCATAATAATGGCAAAATCAGCGCCCTCCGCCCCGGTGGTAAACCATTTGTGGCCGTTAATGTGCCACTGGCCATTTTTTAGTTCAGCGGTGGCATCCAGTCGTGTCGGATTGGAACCTGCCATGGCCGGTTCAGTCATGGCAAAACAGCTGCGAATGTCACCGTTGGCCAAAGGTTTTAAAAATTGGTTTTTAATACGCTCATCGGCATACAGGTGGAGTAATTCGGCATTACCGGCATCCGGTGCCTGACAGCCAAAACAAACATGCCCCAATGGTGATTGACCCAGAATGGAAGATAATTCCCCCAATTGACTGACACTTAAGCCCTGACCGCCGATATTTGGTGGTAAATGCGGTGCCCACAATTCAGCGAGCTTTACTTTTTGATGAATTGACTCAATAGCTTCTTGCAACGCAGGCCATTGATGGGAAAGTAACAGAGGTTCGGCTTCGATGATATCCGTTTGCACGATATTTTCAGCGCGTGATTTAAAGGCTAAAAAGGACTCAGTTTGCATGATTGGCTTACGTAATGAATGGTTAAATTATAACAAAAATCGAACAGTTGTTCGAAAATGTTTGCTAAAATTGTCTCATGAAAAATACAATGGTAATTACCGGCGCGGCCAGTGGTTTGGGTCGTGCCTTGGCCGTCAATGCAGCAACACATTATAACATTGCGGTTTTGGATATTCAGCCGCAAGCCGGTCAACAGGTGGTGGAAGAAATTCAGTCTGATGGTCATAAAGCCGCCTATTTTAATTGCGATATTACGGATGCCCAGGCTATGGAAGAGGTGGCTCAACAGGTGTTGGCACATTTTGGACAAATGGATGTACTTATTAATAATGCCGGTATCGCCTCTGAGGGCGGGGTTGAAGCCAGCTCCCTTGAGCAATGGAATCGTGTGCTTAATATCAATTTAATGGGGGCGGTCCACGGCTGTCGGGCTTTTCTGCCCTATTTAAAGCAACGTCCTGAAGCCGCTATTGTTAATGTTGCTTCGTTTGCGGCCTTGGCATTGGCGCCTTTTATGGCCTCTTATAATGTCTCCAAAGCCGGGGTGGTGGCATTGAGTGAAACCTTACGGGCTGAGCTGGTAGATACTTCGGTTCACGTGTCGGTGGCTTGTCCGGCTTTTTTTAAGACCGCACTGACTGAATCGATGCTTGACAGTAGCGATAAAATGAAAGAACGCATTGATAAGTGGATGCGAGAATCTTCATTTAACGCCGATGATGTGGCACAACAGATTTTAGCGGCTATTAAAAACAAAGAGTTTATGGTGTTTAGTGATAAAAAATCCAAAAATCAATGGCGCGTGGCGCGTTGGTTTCCGAATGTCTTTTTTCGGCAAAAAATAAAATTTACGCAACGGTTAAAAAAATGACAAAGAATCAACAATGGTTACTTTATGGGGCTTACGGTTACACCGGTGAGTTGATTGCCAGACAAGCCGTTAAAGACGGCCTGACGCCGGTTCTGGCCGGTCGTGATGCCGTTAAAACAGAACAACTGGCCAAAGAACTGGGTTTATCTCATGTGGCTTTTTCAGTGTCAGATTTGGCCGGAAACAATCAGCTGTTAAAGACATATGATTTAGTGCTCAATTGTGCCGGTCCCTTTTCTCAAACCGCTGAGGTGTTTTTAGATGCCTGCCTTGAGACCCCGTGTCATTATTTTGATATCACCGGTGAAATCGGGGTATTTGAAGCAGCTGCTGAACGACATCAACAAGCGGTTTTAGCCAACGTTATTTTGTGTCCCGGTGTTGGTTTTGATGTGATTCCCACCGATTGTATGGCCGCCATGTTAAAGCAGGCCATGCCCGATGCCAGTCACCTGTCTTTAGGTTTTGATTCACGTTCCGGTTTTAGTCCGGGTACCGCCAAGACATCCGTGGAAGCGCTGCCTGACGGCGGTCGGGTGAGAGAAGACGGGTTAATTAAGCAGGTGCCCTTGGCCTATAAAACCCGCCGAATTGATTTTGGTGGTGGTCAGAAATTGGCCATGACCATTCCCTGGGGCGATGTCGCCACGGCCTACTATTCCACGGAAATACCGAATATTGAAGTGTACATACCGGGTTCACCCAAACTGGTTAAACGCATGAAGCGAATGAACTGGTTACGACCAATATTGGGCTGGTCCTGGGTCCAAAAAATATTAAAAAACCGAATCAGCAAAACGGTTAAAGGCCCTGATGAAAAAGCCCGTGAAAAACTCACGACTTTTGTATGGGGCGAAGTCAGCAACCCGGCCGGTGAACGTATTCAGAAAAGAATGCAGGTGGCCAATGGTTATCAGCTGACTGTGGATGGCGCTTTATATGTGGTCAAAAAAGCGTTATCTGAACAATCATTAACACCCGGCTATCAGACCCCATCAAGCCTTTTGGGTGCAGATTTAATTAACCAATTACCCGGCACCGTGGCAATCAGTATTGAATCTTAAACAGGTGTCATTTTGCTTATCCTTAGTGACTGGCATATAATATAAAATCTCGCTTATATGTCAGGAGACATCGCCGATGAAAACCATGGTTCTTATAATCAGTGCCTTAGGGATTTTACTGATGCCGACTTTAGATGCCAAAGTAATCCCCAGTGATGGTTTATGGCAAACCTATGATGACCCCGCTATCGGCAGCGGTGTTAATATCCGCACTCAAGGGGATATTACCATGGTCACTGTGTTTACCTACCGCGAAGACGGCTCGCCGGTGTGGTATTTCGCCACCGGTGAAGTAGATGATAATAGCGTTTTTAGAGCGGCTTTGGGTGAAACTAAAAACGGTGAATTTATATTCGAAAATTCGCCCCAATCGGCAGAAATCGTCGATCCGGGCAAAACCATTGAACTGGTGTTTAATGCCACCGAGACCGGGACCTTGTCTATTAACGACAGTGAGCCAAAGCCCATACATACCTACCGATTTGGTGTTAACGGCATTGAAACTGAGCAATTAATTACAGCCAGCGGTGAGTTTTACCAATTTCCTGATGTCACCGGCCAATGGGCGATTGGCAGTTCATCAGACAATATCAGTCTCAGCTTGGATTTTAATTTATCAACGGCTATATCAGATCCACCAGATCCCAATCACACCTTATATTTCTACGAAGGTTTCAACCAGGGTAGTGTCAGCTACTCTCTTATTTGCCCAACTAAAAATGCAATTTCGATGCCATATTGCACATTCAAAGCACGTAGCCATGACCCGGCCACCGATGTAATAGCTGCACATTTGAGCAGATTGTTTGTGTTTATTGATGATATCGGTGTCAATACCATGACCTTTCATTTACAACCCGAAGGTGATGATAGCTACACTCGTGAGCACCCCATATATCAGGCCTTTCGTTTAGATGGGAAATATGAAGACAATGCTGATTTAGATCCGCGCATTTTTCCTGTGGAAGGGCATTGGCGAACAGCGGATGATCCTGAAATTGGCAGTGGTATTAATTTCCACAGTCAAGGTGATATCGTGATGATGACCGTATTCACCTATGATGACAAAGGTTTGCCTATTTGGTATATGGCCACCGGTGAATTGGGTTATCAAGGTGGTTTGGAAACCCAAATGTTAAGTACCAAAGACGGCACCCCTATAGAAGCCGCTCAACCACAAACAGCAGAAGTAGATCAAATCAAAAACGTAACCATGGCCATAATTGGTAACCAGGTTGTCCAGCTCAATAGCGTGGATGATTACAGACCAAGGGACGTCTTTAATTATAATTTTGGCTACCGGGATTTTGAGGCCAGTGAGCGTCAACAAAATTCCAGTGACCCGCTTAAAATTGCCACGCCTGAAGGATGGTGGCTGATGGCCGAAGAAAATGCTGCTAACAGCATGTTACTTCACTTGGTGAAAAGTTCAGATAAATTGACACCCCCGATTCCAACGGATTGGGTGTATTTTGAAAACAAAGCCGACTCGTCTGATGTCATCAAAGGCATTAATTGCCCGACAGACTATGCCTATCAATGGGCTTACTGTTATGTGGCTAAAGCCGATGAAAATGACGGGTTTAACTGGTATTTGCCGATGGAACGTATGGGTGTAACGAGCTGGTGGCTGGGCTATGAAGATAACAATAATCAAAGTACAGGTTATTATATGTTGCATCGAATAAATCCACCGATGCAACCTTGAGGTCGTTAGAGAATTATGCAAACATTCAGCCGTGTACTATTTGTTGTTATTGCGCTTGTTTGCCTAACCGGCTGGATTAACAGTGCGGTGGCTTTATTGCTTGGCGTGGCGTTGGCGCTGACTTTAGGTAACCCATATGTTGAGCACAGTCGTTCAGGGGTCAAACATTTATTGAAAATAGCGGTCATTGGTTTGGGTTTTGGTATTCAGGCCGGTGAAGCCTTGACCACCAGTGTTGATAGTTTGGGGATTACGGCCATGACCATTTTCACCACGGTTTTATTGGGCTGGCTATTGGCTAAAGCACTTAAAATGGATCGTCGTCTGGGACATTTGGTGTCTTCGGGTACCGCCATTTGCGGTGGCAGTGCCATTGCTGCGGTGGCGCCGGTGATCAATGCCCAAAACAAGCACATTACCATGGCCATAGCCGTGGTTTTTTTGCTCAATGCAGTGGCATTACTTATTTTTCCCACCATTGGGGCGTATTTAGATCTAAGCCAATATCAGTTTGGTGTCTGGTCAGCCATCGCCATTCATGACACCAGTTCAGTGGTCGGCGCGGCACTGGCGTATGGTGATGAAGCCTTAAAAACGGCCACCACGGTCAAGCTGGCGCGTACACTCTGGATTATTCCGCTGGCTCTGGTGTCGATGGTGATGTTCAAAAGCTCGGACAATAAAATTAAGGTGCCGTGGTTTATCGGTGGTTTTATCATCGCCATGCTGATTAACAGTGCGGGTTGGTTGCCCGAAACCGTGACCGGAGGCATTACTTTGGTGGCTAAGCGATTGTTGATATTGACGTTATTTCTGGTGGGTAGCAGCTTATCATTGGCCGATATTAAGGAAACCGGCTGGCGTCCGATGCTGATGGCAGTGGTGTTGTGGCTGTTTATTTCAGTGTTGTCCTGGATTATGGTGGTGTATTGGACGTGAGCTGGGTCACATTTTATTGGCCTGTTTCTTAACGATGGGTTCAAGCGACCAGCGTATAATGAGCTTTATTTCATCGGAGTTTATTATGAAACGTTTAATTTTGATTGGTTTGTTGATGACCTGTTCGACGGTTGTGTCTGCACATGGGGGTGGGGATAACGTCTACCGGGAAACACTGGCTTGTGGTGCCGAGGGTTGTGCCGTCACCTGTTATCAGCCCGGTGATCGCTGGCAGAGTTTTTTACAAACTGCCGGAGATATTGAAGTGACCTATTTTATTCAGACCGGGGTGCGACAACTCAAGGCCAAAGTGGCCGATGGCAGTTACACAGTACTGGATACGCATCCGCAATTTCAATCCTGCCGGATTACCGGCGTTGCTACAAAAACCAAGGAATAAACAATGCAATGTACTGTTTACCGATCCAATTCTAAGCGCGGTGCTTATGTGTATTGTGCGGAAGATTTTAATCTGTCACAACTACCCGAGGAATTACAAAACAGGCTGGGTCATTGCGAAGCGGTTATGGTGCTTAACTTAGCCGAACGCGATAAATTAGGACGTGAAAATATCAATAAAGTGAGAGACAATCTCAAAAACTATGGTTATCACCTTCAGCTGCCACCAAAAGAAAGCTTGGGGGTTACTGAGTTTGGTTCTTCAATCTAGTGTGGTTTGCTGAACGACTATAAACAATGCAGAAAAATCCGGGGAATTTCTTCACTTTTGCGCCGTGCTTGATATTTACAGGGTTCAACCTCCGGCCGGTTAAAGCCTGCTCATTCGTTCATTTCACTACACTGACACATGTTCAGCAAGGATCTTCAGTTCCCCTTCGGTCATGTCGGCTAAGCCGGGTCTTTGGCAATTCATCTTTTTAAGTTTTTTAACCAAAATGTCAGCTACCAAAGTGCGCATCATATCTTTGTTCTGAGCCGGAATAACATACCAGGGAGCATGCTCGGATGATGTTGACTTTAACATATCATCAAATGCCAACTGGTATTGTTGCCAGTGCTGGCGCTCTTTGAGGTCGTTGATATTGAATTTCCAATTTTTATCTTGTCTGGCATAGCGTCTTATCAGACGTTTTTTTTGCGTGTCTTTGTCGATATCCAACATAAATTTGATGACCTGAGTACCGCTTTGGGTCAGGTGTTCTTCAACTGCATTGATAAACTTAAAGCGCTGTTGCCAAAATGACTTTTTGACGGGTAAATGAATGTTCTGGCTGCTCAGGAATTCTGGGTGTACACGAACCACCAGTGTTTCTTCATAATAACTGCGGTTAAAGATGGACAATTCTCCCTGAGCCGGGAAATGCGGGTAGCAGCGCCACATAAAATCATGACTGGATTCTTTTTTAGAGGGTGTTTTAAAACTGTGTGTGTTGATTGCGCTGGGGTCGCAGTAGCGAAACACGTTGCGCATGGTGCTGTCTTTTCCAGCCGCATCCAGGGCCTGAAAAATAACCAGTAGAGACTGTTTTTTCTCAGCCTGTAAATCTGTGGTTAAGTCTGCCAGTTTTTTGGTCAAAGATTTTAATGATTTGTTTTGCTGCTCACACCATTTTTGCAGGTCTGAAAATTGAGGTCGTGTTTGGCCGGTTTGGTGGCGAAAAATTTTGACAGATGGCATACTATGTGAACCTTTGAAAGCATTTATCTTAACCAACTTTATGACAAAACATAAAATTTTATTTGTTTGTATGGGTAATATCTGTCGTTCACCGTCTGCAGAAGCCATTTTTTCACAATTAATTAAGACATCGGATTTGCAACAACAATTCGAAATTGATTCAGCCGGAACCCACGCCTATCATGTGGGAAACCCGCCGGATGCGCGCTCGTGTGAAGCGGCACATAAACGGGGCATTGCTATGCAACATTTACGGGCCAGGCAAGTACAAGCGGCTGATTTTGAGCGTTTTGATCGCCTGATTGTGATGGATCAGGATAATCTGGATGAATTAAAAAACCGTTTCCCCGGTCAAGCTCTCGATAAAGTCAGTTTCATGATGTCTTATGCCGGTCAACGCACTGAAACTGAAGTGCCGGATCCTTATTATGGCGGTGAGGATGGTTTTGAACGGGTGCTGGATTTACTCACTGATGCAGCTGAAGGTCTGTTAAGCGATATTAAAACAACGCAAAACCAAGCCTGAGTTAGTGATTAAAGCAGCTATGCGCTATAATGCGCGATTTTTTTAAGGGTTCTCGTCGTGGAGTTTAAACAGCTAAACCAAGATCAGCAGGCCAGACGTGGTCAATTATCGTTTGCGCGCGGCACCGTGGAAACCCCCTGTTTTATGCCGGTGGGCACTTATGGTACGGTCAAAGCCATGTCTCCGGATGAAATCAAAGGCATCGGCGCAGAGATTATTCTAGGCAATACCTTTCATTTAATGCTGAGACCGGGCACGGATGTCATCGCAGAGCATGGTGATTTACATGACTTTATGGCCTGGGATAAGCCGATATTGACTGATTCCGGTGGTTTTCAGGTGTTTTCATTGGCAAAGCGCCGGAAAATAACAGAGGCGGGTGTTGAGTTTGCTTCTCCTGTGGACGGTTCCCGGGTGTTTATGGGCCCGGAAGAGTCCATGGCGGTGCAGCGTCAACTGGGGTCTGACATTGTCATGATCTTTGACGAATGCACGCCGTATCCGGCCACTGAGAAACAAGCTGCTGAGTCCATGGAGCTGTCATTGCGCTGGGCTGAGCGCAGTTTGAAGGCCTTTGAGGGTAACCCCAATGCCTTGTTCGGAATTGTTCAGGGCGGCATGTACGATGATTTGAGACAGCGTTCAGCAGCGGCACTGACAGAAATGGGTTTCCATGGTTATGCAATTGGTGGTTTATCTGTGGGTGAACCGAAAGATTTACGGGAGCAGGTACTGGCCACCACCACACCGTTACTGCCTGAAAACAAGCCACGTTATTTGATGGGCGTCGGTAAACCTGAGGATATATTGGCTGCTGTGTTGATGGGGGTTGATATGTTTGATTGTGTTATGCCAACCCGGAATGCCCGTAATGGTTATTTATTTACCTGGGATGGGGTGGTTAAAATCCGTAATGCCAAGCATCAGTATGACACCGCGCCCATTGATGCTGATTGTGGTTGTTATACCTGCCAAAACTTCTCAAAAGCTTATTTACGGCATTTGGATCGCTGTGGAGAGATGTTGGGTTCACGGTTAAACACCATTCACAACCTCTATTTTTATCAGGAATTTATGGCGGCTATCCGCACCGCCATTGACAATAAACGAATTACGGAGTTTGCGCAAGAGACCTTCGCACGATTAGGTGTTGCCGGTTAATTTCATGAACCTCTGAGGGGCTGTTTTTGAGTCATATTTAGGCTCAGTTGAGGTTTACTTTTATGTTACAATGTAGCGTTTAATTTTTGACCTTAAGGGATGCTGATTTATGGCGGAAAATTCCACTGATATTATAAAAATAAATATCGAAGACGAGATGCAAAAGTCATACCTCGATTATTCGATGAGTGTGATTGTAGGGCGGGCTTTACCGGACGTTCGTGATGGTTTAAAGCCTGTACATCGACGTGTTTTATATGCCATGAATGTACTGGGTGTCAATTGGAACAAAGCCCATAAAAAATCAGCCCGTGTGGTGGGTGATGTCATCGGTAAGTACCATCCCCATGGCGATTCCGCTGTTTACGACACCATCGTTCGGATGGCCCAGCCATTTTCAATGCGATATATGTTGGTCGATGGCCAGGGTAACTTTGGTTCTGTGGATGGTGATTCACCTGCTGCCATGCGTTATACCGAAGTGCGTATGGCCAAGATTTCTCATCAGATGTTGGCCGATATCGACAAAGACACCGTTGATTTTGTCGCCAATTACGATGAAACAGATTCAGAACCCTCGGTCCTGCCGACCCGAGTGCCGGCCTTATTGGTTAATGGTTCTTCCGGTATCGCTGTGGGTATGGCCACAAATATTCCACCCCATAACCTCAATGAAGTCATTGATGCCGTGATTGCCTTAATTGGCAACCCGGATATCAGTCTCGATGAGATTATGACCCATTTGCCTGGTCCGGATTTCCCTACGGCCGCCTTTATTAATGGCGCTGAAGGAATTCGTGAAGCCTATGAAACCGGTCGCGGCAAGATATACATGCGCGCCCGCTCAGACATTGAGGTGGATGAAGCCAGCGGCAAACAAACCATAGTCATTGATGAGTTACCTTATCAGGTCAATAAAGCCCGACTGATTGAAAAAATTGCTGAACTGGTTAAACACAAAAAAATTGAGGGTATTTCTGCCTTACGTGATGAGTCGGATAAAGACGGCATGCGTATTGTTATTGAACTGAAACGTGGTGAAGTGGGTGAAGTTATACTCAATCAGCTGTTTAAGTTGACTCAGCTGCAAACTGTTTTCGGGATCAATATGGTGGCGCTGGTGAATGGCCAGCCCAGAACCCTGAATTTAATGGAAGTGCTCAATGAATTCGTAAAACATCGCCGTGAAGTGGTGGTCAGACGAACCATTTATGAGCTGGCCAAAGCCCGTGACCGAGCGCATATTTTAGAAGGTCTGTCGGTGGCGCTGGCCAATATCGAAGAAGTTATTGAGCTTATTAAATCTTCGAAAAATCCGTCTCAAGCCAAGGAGCGATTGCTGGCTAAAAAATGGCAGGCAGATCTCATTAAAGCCTTGTTGGATGACAATGGTGATTTGTGTCGACCGGAAGATTTAAGTGATGACTATGGCTTTTTCAAAGATGGTTATCAATTGTCGCCGATACAAGCCAAAGCGATACTGGATTTACAACTGCATCGTTTAACGGGCCTTGAACAGGATAAAATCAGTGATGAATTTAAAGAGATTATCGCTGCCATCAAGGAATATCTGGCTATTTTGACAAATCCAGATCGTTTGCTTGAAGTGATTGTTGAAGAGCTCACGGAAATTAAAGAACAGTTTGGTGATGAGCGTCGCACCAAAATATTAAATCGTCAGCGTGAATTAACCATGCGCGATCTGATTATTGAAGAAGATGTGGTGGTGACCTTATCACATGCCGGTTATGCCAAAATGCAACAACTGGATGTTTATCGGGCACAGGCACGGGGTGGTAAAGGTAAATCTGCCACCAATATGAAAGATGATGATTTTGTTGAAAAATTATGGGTTGCCAACACCCATGATACCTTATTGTGCTTTAGTAACCTGGGTCAGGTTTACTGGTTAAAAGTATACGAATTGCCGATGGCCTCCCGAACGGCCCGTGGTAAGCCACTGGTGAACTTGCTACCCCTGGATAAAGAAGAAAAAATCACCGCCATATTGCCGGTGCGTGATTATGATCCGGACAGTTATGTGTTTTTTGCCACAGCCAAAGGTGTGGTTAAGAAAACATCCCTTGAAAATTTCTCGCGACCTCGCGCCAACGGTATTATCGGATTAGGTCTGCTGGATGATGACTACCTCGTCAATGTTGAAATCACCAATGGTGATCAGGATGTCTTGCTGTTTTCAAGCGCCGGTAAGTGTATTCGATTCCACGAAAGTGATGTGCGCTCCATGGGTCGAACAGCCCGTGGCGTAAAAGGCATTAATCTTAAATCCGGGCAGCATGTGGTTTCGATGTTTGTGGCAGAAGAGGGCCGTGTACTGACGTGTACCGAACATGGATTTGGTAAACAGACTAAATTAGAAGAGTTTTCGCGCATTCACCGTGGTGGACAGGGTGTTATTGCCATAAAAACTTCTGAGCGAAACGGGTCATTGGTCGGTGCCTGCCAGGTGCAAGAAGACGATCAGGTCATGCTGATTAGCAATGGTGGTACTTTGGTGCGGACATCGGTCAGTGGAATTTCCACCTTGAGCCGAAATACCCAGGGTGTGACCCTTATTCGACTGGCCAAAGATGAGTCATTGGTGGGTTTGGCTAAGATTATCAATATGGATGATGAAGATGAAGCCGATTCGGCAGAATCCGAAGCTGTGGCTAAAAATGGTCCTGATGAAACCGGTGATGAAGATGCGTAAATTGATGGTTGCCGGCAATTGGAAGCTGCATGGTAGTAAGGCCATGGTGCGCCAATGGCTGGCTGACTTTGGCGCCATGGATGAATCTTTCGATGATTTGGATATGGCGTTATGTGTTCCCTATGTTTATCTTCCTTTGTTCAATCTTGAAGCGCCCGATCGTTTGATGACAGGTGCCCAGGATCTCAGTGCTCATCCGAGTGGTGCCCACACCGGTGAAGTGAGCGCAGAGATGCTGAAAGATGTGGGTGTCCGGTTGGTGCTCATTGGCCATTCAGAACGGCGCCAGGATCATGCTGAAAGCGATGATTTGGTGCGCGCTAAATTCAAACAGGCACTGGCGCACAATTTAACGCCGGTTGTTTGTCTGGGAGAAAGCCGCCAACAGCGTGAAAATGGTGAAACTTTTGCTGTGATTGAGCAACAGCTTAAAGCGGTTATTGATTTATTGAATGCCGACAATGCCAGTCAATGTTTATTGGCTTACGAACCGATTTGGGCCATTGGAACCGGCTTAACGGCTTCTGCCGAACAGGCGCAGGAAGTTCATCAATTTATCCGTTCTCAATTGACCAATAAAGATGTTACAATGGCGCGCCAAATTCGGCTCCTTTATGGTGGTAGCTGTAAAGGCAGTAACGCATTTGAACTATTTTCCATGCCGGATGTTGATGGTGGATTGATTGGCGGAGCCTCATTGACAGCGGAAGATTTTATGGCGATTTGCCGACAGGCAAAAAAGCGAATGAACGAAACACAGTCAAACTAAACGAATAATATCGTTTGACTTAGACGTTGGTGAGCAACTAACGTCAGGAGACAATAACATGACAATTAATTTTTTAAATATTATACAAGTGCTGGTAACCATTGCCATGATAGGTTTTATTTTGGTTCAGCGCGGACCGGGTGCCACAGCCGGTTCGGCTTTTGGTAGTGGTGCTTCGGGTACTGTTTTTGGTGCAAAGGGTTCAAGTTCCTTTCTGTCCAAGAGTACAGCCGTTTTAGCCACCTTGTTTTTTATTATTACCATGGCCATCAGTATTGACTTTCAAGGTACCTATGGTGTCACTGAACAGCAAGAGGCTCAGGACCTGGGTGTTATGGGCACGCTTGATAATGAACAGCGCCCGGATGCGTTGATACCATCTGAAGGTGATGTCAGTAATGACAATTTGCCACAAAAACAAACCCAGGCCACACAATCAGTTGACCCAACTCAAGATGAAACTGTTGGCTCTGGTACTGAAGATGCCTCAAAAACGAAGCAACAAGAGCAGCCGATTGATAAAAATCAAGGCGGTGACCAGTAAATGAATCGTATCATGTCGGATTCGATTTGGATGCCGTGATATTCAGTGAATATGATGGTTTATTATGTGCCGAAGTGGTGGAATTGGTAGACACGCTATCTTGAGGGGGTAGTGGCTTAACAGTCGTGCCGGTTCAAGTCCGGCCTTCGGCACCAATGTATTTTATGATGAGTATAGGGATGGATTTATGATTGCCGCGTATTTTCCGGTACTATTATTCTTGGCCGTTTCTGTTGGTCTTGGTGTGGTGTTAATCTCGTTGGGTTTACTGTTTGGTACCCGAAAAACCACTGACGAGAAAGTTTCACCCTATGAATGTGGTTTTGAAGCGTTCGATGATGCCCACATGAAATTTGATGTTCGGTTTTACCTGGTGGCCATCTTATTTATTATCTTTGATTTAGAAATTGCCTTCTTGTTTCCCTGGGCGGTTGTTTTAACCGAATTAGGTGCGTTTGGGCTGGTATCTATGTTCTTGTTTTTGTTACTGTTGGTCATAGGCTTTATTTATGAGTGGAAGAAAGGAGCATTGGAATGGGAATAGTCGATAATATTATGCAACCCGTGGTTGATCCCGGGTTACAGGATAAGGGCTTTGTGACTGCACGGGTTGATGATTTGTTACACTGGGCCCGAACCGGTTCGTTATGGCCAATGACCTTTGGCTTGGCGTGTTGTGCTGTTGAAATGATGCATGCCGGTGCAGCGCGTTATGATTTGGACCGTTTTGGTGTGATATTCAGACCTTCACCCAGACAGTCGGATGTCATGATTGTGGCCGGAACTTTGGTGAATAAAATGGCGCCGGCTTTGCGCAAAGTTTACGATCAAATGCCGGAACCTAAGTATGTCATTTCAATGGGTTCATGTTCAAATGGTGGTGGATATTACCATTATTCATATTCGGTGGTGCGTGGCTGTGATCGCGTGGTGCCCGTCGACATTTATGTGCCTGGTTGTCCCCCCACTGCAGAAGCTTTAATTTACGGCATTTTGCAACTACAAAAGAAAATTAAACGAACCAATACCATTGCCAGAACATCATGAGTAGTTATAAAAGACAATTAAGTAAAGATTTGGCTGCTCATTTTAGTGATTTAGAGCTTACCATTAAAGAAACAAGACAAGGTGTCATTTGCACGGTGCCAGTTGATTCATGGTTGGAAGTGGCTAAATCGTTACGAGATGAGCGTGATTTTGATTTTGATCAGTGTATTGATGTTTGTGGTGTGGATTATTTGAGTTATGGTGAGACTGAGTGGCCTACTGAAGATGTGACTTACACCGGTTTTAGTCGGGGTATTCGTGGCAAAGGTCCCGGTCGTTTCTCCTGGAGTGAACGCCGGAAAGAAACCATGACCAATCGTTTTGCTGTTGTTGTCCAATTATTATCCCTCAACAAAAACCATCGACTCACTTTAAAATGTTTTGCGCCTGATGAAGGCATGCTGGTGGTTCCATCCTTGGTTGATATTTGGCCGGGCGTGAATTGGTTTGAGCGGGAAGCCTTTGATTTATATGGTATTATTTTTCAGGGACACCCGGATTTACGTCGTATTTTAACGGATTATGGTTTTATTGGTCATCCGTTCCGCAAGGATTTCCCGTTAATAGGTAATGTGGAAGTCAAATATGATGAGGACAAAAAGCGGGTGGTCTATCAACCGGTGTCTATTGAGCCGCGGGTGTTGGTGCCCAAGACCATCCGACGCGATTCACGTTATGTCGATAATACGGCCGATCAGGAGAATTCATAATGGCTGCTGAAATCAAAAATTACACCATGAACTTCGGGCCGCAACATCCGGCCGCACACGGTGTATTGCGACTTATTCTGGAAATGGACGGTGAAGTCATTACCCATGCCGATCCGCATATTGGTTTACTGCATCGGGCCACAGAAAAATTAGCCGAATCTAAACCGTTTAATCAATCCATCGGTTATATGGATCGTTTGGACTATGTGTCCATGATGTGCAATGAGCATGCTTATGTCCGTGCCATTGAGAAATTATTGAATATTGAAGCACCCATTCGTGCGCAATATATTCGCACTATGTTCGATGAAATCACCCGGATTCGTAACCACCTGATGTGGATAGGTACCCACGGTTTGGATTTGGGTGCGATGGCATTATTTTTATATGCATTTCGGGAACGTGAATTATGCATGGATATGTACGAGGCCGTTTCCGGCGCGCGTATGCATGCCACTTATTACCGCCCGGGTGGGGTTCATCGCGATTTGCCTGAACACATGCCAAAACACAAAGAAAGCCAGTGGACAAAAGGACAAGATTTAAAACAAGTGAATGAATGGCGTGAAGGTTCGTTGCTTGATTTTATTGAAGCTTTTGCCAACGATTTTCCCAGTAAGATTGGTGAATACCGTACTTTGCTGGAAGAAAACCGTATTTGGAAACAACGTACCGTGGGTGTTGGTGTGGTTTCCCCGGAAGAAGCCAAAGCCTGGGGCTTTACCGGCCCTATGTTACGGGGCAGTGGTGTGGCTTGGGATTTGCGTAAAAAGCAAACCTATGCAGCCTACGATAAAGTGGATTTTGACGTACCGGTTGGTGTTAACGGAGACTGTTATGACCGTTATCTGGTTCGCATGGAAGAGATGTCTCAATCTACCCGCATTATTAAACAATGTGTGAAATGGTTGAAGGAAAATCCCGGTCCGGTGGTGGCAGATAACCATAAAGTTGTGCCGCCGAAGAGGGCTGTTATGAAGGAAGATATGGAATCACTGATTATGCATTTTAAACTGTTCACTGAAGGCTATTCGGTTCCTGCGGGTGAAGTCTACAGTGCCGTTGAAGCACCAAAAGGTGAGTTTGGGGTGTATATGATTTCAGATGATTCCAACAAACCGTTTCGGGTTAAATTACGGGCGCCCGGTTTTGCCCACTTATCAGCCATGAATGATATGGTGAAGGGTCACATGTTATCGGATGTTGTGGCCGTTATCGGAACTATGGATATTGTTTTCGGGGAGATAGATCGCTGATGTTTCAGATTGTCAATCCACAAAATAAAGAAAATTCTCATCTGTCATTATTAACAGATGAAACCAAGTCGACCATTGATTATTGGTTGAAAAAATACCCACAAGAGCAACGTCGTTCAGCGGTGTTGGGTGCGCTTCATGCCGTTCAGGATCAAAATGGCGGCTGGATAAGTACCGAATTAATGGCTGCTGTGTCCGAATATCTGGATATACCCCTGGTATGGGTGCGTGAGGCCGCTGAATTTTATTCCATGTTTCACACCACGCCGGTCGGTCGCCATAAAATTTCTATTTGTACCAATATTTCATGTATGTTGCGTGGCGCCGATCAGGTGGTCAAATATGCTGAAAATAAACTGGATATTAAACTCGGTGAAACCACTGCCGATGGCCGCATTACTCTGGTTCGAGAAGAAGAGTGTGTGGCTGCATGTACCGGTGCTCCCATGATGATAGTCGACGGCCATTATCATGAAGATTTAACCGAAGATCGCATTGATGAAATTCTGGGAGGATTGGCGTAATGGAACAAGTCAACGTATGTCTTAATCCGGACAAAGATCCCTCATTGAAGGATTATATAGACAAAGGCGGTTATCAGGCCTGGAAAAAAATTCTGGCCGAAAAAACCGATCGGGATGAAATTATTAATACCATCAAAGCATCCGCTTTACGAGGTCGTGGTGGCGCCGGGTTTCCGACCGGTTTAAAATGGAGCTTTATGCCCAAGGATGCCCCGGGTCAAAAATACTTGTTGTGTAATTCAGATGAATCTGAGCCGGGCACCTGTCATGACCGGGATATTTTACGTTATAACCCCCATGCCTTGATTGAAGGTATGGCCATCGGTTGTTATGCCATGGGAGCGACAGTCGGTTATAACTATCTTCGGGGCGAGTTTCATCATGAGCCTTATGAAAATTTTGAAGCGGCTGTTAAAGAAGCCTATGAGGCCGGCTTATTAGGAAAGAACATTCAAAACACCGGTATTGATGTGGATATCATTGGTACCTATGGTGCCGGTGCCTATATTTGTGGTGAAGAAACGGCTCTAATGGAATCCTTGGAAGGTAAAAAAGGCTTGCCACGTTATAAACCACCATTCCCCGCTAATTACGGCATTTACGGCAAACCCACCACCATTAACAACACTGAATCACTGGCTTCAGTACCGGCTATTATGCGCCAGGGGGCTGACTGGTTTTTAGAATTGGGTAAACCCAACAATGGTGGTGTTAAAATTTTCTCAGTATCAGGCCATGTGAATAAACCCGGTAACTATGAAATTCCGTTAGGAACACCCTTTAAGGATCTTCTGGAAATGGCCGGTGGTGTTTTGGACGGTAAAAAACTCAAAGCGGTTATTCCCGGTGGTTCATCCATGAAGGTTTTGCCCGCTGATGTCATGATGGGATTAACCATGGATTATGATGCTCTTGGCGAAGCCGGTTCCGGTTTAGGTTCCGGAGCGGTTATTGTCATGGCTGAAGGGACTTGTATGGTTGAAGTTTGTCAGCGCATTTCACGTTTTTATTATATGGAATCTTGTGGCCAATGTACGCCATGTCGCGAAGGAACCGGCTGGATGTATCGTATGCTTGATCGGATTCTTGCCGGTGGTGGTGAACAAAAAGATATCGAGCTATTACGGCAAGCTGCCGGCCAGATAGAAGGGCATACCATTTGTGCCTTTGGTGAAGCGGCTGCATGGCCGGTTCAGGGTATTTTAAAGTACTACTGGGATGAATTTGAATATATCGTCAAACACAAGAAATCAATGAATGAGAGGTTAACTTCATGACCGAGACAAGCAATCAGGTGCCTGACGATAAAGTCACCATTGAAATTGATGGTCAAACGGTATTGGCCGATAAAGGCAGCATGATTATTCATGCCACAGATGCCCATGGCATTAATGTTCCCCGATTTTGTTACCATAAAAAACTATCCATCGCAGCCAACTGCCGTATGTGTATGGTGGATGTGGAAAAAGCACCGAAGCCCTTGCCTGCTTGTGCCACACCGGTTGCCGAGGGCATGAAAATCTACACCCGCTCAAAAAGAGCCACCAGTGGTCAGAAAAATGCCATGGAGTTCTTACTGATTAATCATCCGCTGGATTGTCCCATTTGTGATCAGGGTGGTGAATGTGAGTTACAGGATGTGGCTATGGGATATGGTCGTGATGTGTCGCGATTTGTTGAAGGCAAACGATCAGTGGCTGATGAAAATTTAGGCAGTCTGGTGGCCTCTGACATGACCCGTTGTATTCATTGTACCCGTTGTGTGCGTTTCTTAAATGAAATTGCCGGTACTGATGAATTGGGTGGTATAGGCCGAGGCGACAGAACCTACATTGCCACCGCCATTGGACAAGGCCTGGATTCTGAATTATCAGGAAATATTATTGATTTGTGCCCGGTGGGTGCATTAACCAATAAGCCGTTTCGGTTTAAAGCCCGCGCCTGGGAACTAATGGCAACAGCTGGCTTGTCGATGCATGACGCTTTAGGTTCTAATATTTATTACCACACCCGTCAGGGTAAAATTTTACGTGCTGTGCCACAGGAAAATGAAGCCATTAACGAAGCCTGGCTTTCAGATCGTGATCGCTACGGTATTCATGGTCTTAATCAAGAGCAAGACCGTGTAACCCAACCTATGGTGAAGCAAAGTGGCCAATGGAATGTAATCTCCTGGGAAGATGCGCTCACTATTTTAGTTGATAAATTAAAGGACACCGAAGCAGAAAAAGTGGCTCTATACGCCGGCCAACATGCCACCAGTGAAGAATACTTTTTGTTGAAAAAATTATTTGACCAGCTGGGCAGTGACCAGCATGAACATCGTTTAACCACGGTTGATTTCAGTGGATCTTATCGGGCCCCTCGAAATGATGTTCCTCTGGCTGATGTGGCCAAACAAGAAAAAATTATTATGGTGGGTTGCTATGCCCGCCATGAACAACCCATTTTAAATCATAAAATCAGACAGGCCTGGTTACAAGGTGCCCAGATTAACGCTTTTGGCCCTTGCCGTTTTGAACAAAACTTTGATTTGAACTTGGACATCACCGGTCATCAGCTGAATTGGGTTAAAAAACTCGGTTCATTGGCGGTCAGTTTATCTGAGATTTCGGGTCAAAAACCGTCGGGTGCGCTGGCCGACTGGATCAAAAAACAATCGGCTGATGAGGACATTAACTCACTGGCCAAATCCTTGTTGAAAAAGGACTCGGCAACACTTTTCGTGGTTGGTCAGATATCGGCACGCCACCCACAGGCTCAGTTAATTCAGGCTTTGGTGGAATGGATGGCGAATTTGGTTAACGCTTCAGTCAATCAGGTTCTTGACGGTGCCAACAGTGTAGGTGCGGCCCTGAATGGGTTATACAATAATCAGGATATCAAGGACAATGATCATGCCGTCAATATTATTTATCAAGCTGAAATTCAGGATTTCTCTGAGCCGGCTAAGATTAAAGAATGCTTGGTTAACAGTGAGATGACTGTTGTTTTTAATGCATTTTGTGATGAAGCTCTTAAATCCAGGGCAGATTTAATTCTACCGATTGCTCTGTTGCCGGAAGCAAGTGGCAGCATGGTCAATAATGATGGTATCAGGCAAACGGCCTTGGTGGCTCATAAGGCTCCCGGTGAAACCAAACCAGGCTGGCGCGTATTGCGGGTCTTGGGTAATATGCTTGGTTTTGAGGGTTTTGCTTATGAAGATGTGCATGAAGTTATGCAGGAAACTGAAAAACTAAAAGCACCGTCAACAGCCAACCCCGTCAACTTAAAAGAAATTAAAGACCCGTCAGTGAAAGGCCTGGTATTATTTCCTCACCACGGTATTTATGATGGTGATGCATTGGTTCGTCGCTCTCAGCCGTTACAAACATCTCATTTGGCGACTGCAGATACCGTTTATGTTAATCCCGGTGACTTATTGTCGATTGGCTTTGCAGCCGGTGATCTGGTGTCAGTGGAACAAAATGGCCGTTATGCAGAATTAACCCTGGCCACGGATGAGGCGGTTCCGACCGGTTCCGCGGTTATCAACATGGGACGGGTATCGACCTTGAACATGAATGCCGGAGAATTATCGGTCAGTATTATTGGAGCGCAGTCATGATGGAAACAGTGATTTATTTAGCGTGGACCATGGCCAAAATACTGGCCATCGTATTGTCAGTGGTGTTGGTGGTTGCTTACCTGACTTACTTTGAGCGAAAAGTGATTGGTTTTATGCATGCCCGAATCGGTCCGAATCGTGTGGGCTTTTTAGGTTTTAAGCTGCGCGGCATTGGGCAGCCTTTTGCCGATGTGCTTAAACTGTTAACCAAAGAAATCATTTTCCCGCAAAAAGCCAACAAGTTCCTGTTTGTGATTGCGCCTATGATTACCCTGGCCACCGCTTTTGCTGCCTGGGCGGTGATTCCATTTTCTGATGGTTTGGTGTTGGCCGATGTCAATGCCGGTTTAATATACGTGCTGGCCATGACATCCCTGGGAGTTTACGGTGTCATTATTGCCGGTTGGGCGTCTAATTCTAAGTATGCTTTACTGGGTGCTTTACGTTCAGCGGCACAAATTATCTCTTACGAAATTGCCATGGGCTTTGCCTTGGTTGGCGTTATTGTGGCCGCCGGCACGCTCAATTTAAGTGGCATTGTTGATGGGCAACAGGGTGGTATTATTAATTGGTACTTTATTCCCTTATTCCCGTTGTTTATTGTTTATTATATTTCAGGTGTGGCTGAAACCAACCGTCTGCCATTTGATGTGGCAGAAGGGGAGTCTGAAATTGTGGCCGGTTTCCATGTGGAATATTCCGGTGCGGCTTTTGCTTTATTCTTTTTAGGTGAATATGCCAACATGATTTTGATTTCAGCGTTAGCGGCTCTTATGTTCCTGGGCGGATGGCATTCACCATTCTGGGGTGACAGCTGGCTGGCGCAGCCAAGTATATTGTGGTTTATCGCGAAAACATCTGTCTTCTTGTATGTCTATTTCTGGTTGCGTGCCACCTTGCCCCGTTATCGTTATGATCAGATCATGCGCCTGGGTTGGAAAGTTTTTATCCCGATAACCATTGTATGGATATTGGTCGCGGCTGTTTTAAAAGTTTACCAAATTGGCCCTTGGTTTTAATCATCAGGAGTAAATGATGTCTAAAATCGTCAAATATTTAAAAAGTTTAACGCTCAAAGAGATTCGTCAGGGTATGTTTTTGACCCAGAAATATTTCTTTAAACGTAAGTTTACAGTGCGTTATCCGGAAGAAAAAACACCTAAATCACCCCGTTTTCGTGGCTTGCACGCTTTGCGGCGTTATCCCAACGGGGAAGAGCGTTGTATTGCGTGTAAATTATGTGAAGCAGTCTGTCCGGCTGCTGCCATTACCATCGATTCAGAGGAAAGAGAAGATGGCACCCGTCGTACAACCCGTTATGAAATTGATTTATTCAAGTGTATTTATTGTGGCTTTTGTGAAGAGTCCTGTCCGGTTGATTCCATTGTTGAAACCGACATTCATGAATATCACATGGAAACGAAAGATAAAAAGGTGATTACAAAAGAACAATTATTAGCCATCGGCGACATGTATGAAGAACAAATCGCTGATGCCCGTGAACAAGATAAGAAGTATAGATAATGAGCCCGGAATTATTACAACAAATATTATTTTACCTGTTTGGTGTTATTGCCATCGGGTCAGCGATGGCTGTCGTCAGCGTCAGAAATACGGTTTATTCTGCCTTGTTTTTGGTTTTCTGCTTTTTCAATGTGGCCGTTTTGTGGTTGCTGCTTGAAGCCGAATTCCTGGCAATCATTTTGGTGTTGGTCTATGTCGGCGCTGTGATGGTACTGTTTTTGTTTGTCATCATGATGTTGGATGTTAAAAAAGTCACCAAAAGTCAGCTTAAAAGTGGATATACCCGGGCAGCGTTACTGATTGCCGGCGCCATGCTGGTTGAATTGTTGATGCTTTTTGGTTACCGCATGCAAAGTCAATTGCCGACAGATGAGTTAATTCGACAGGGAACAGAATACAGTAATGTCACCGAAATAGGTATGGCCATATTTATTGACTATGTCTATCCCTTTGAAGTGGCTGCTGTGATTCTTTTGGTGGCCATTGTGGCAGCGATTATGTTAACCATTCGAAAACGTCCTGAGAATAAACAAATTGATGCTTCTAAACAAATTCATGTGAATCCCGCTGATCGTTACCGGGTGGTCTCTATGGAAGCTGAAAAAGGTAACGGAGAAGAATCATGAGTTTAACCTTAAGTCATTATTTAATCTTTTCCACCCTGTTATTTGTGGTGAGTTTAGGCGGTATTTTTGCCAATCGGCGCAATGTTCTTGTGGTCTTGATGTCATTGGAGTTGTTGTTATTATCCGTCAACACCAATTTCATTGCCTTTTCAAAATTTATTGGTAATGTGGACGGACAGGTTTTCGTATTTTTTATTTTAACTGTGGCGGCAGCTGAAGCAGCCATCGGTCTGGCCATTTTAGTGATGCTCTACAGAAATAAAAAATCCCTTGAAGTAGACGACATCAGCGAGTTAGAGGGTTAAGCATGGATATGAAAACTAATTTAATGATCATTGCGTTTGCACCATTACTGGCAGCTGCCATCGCCGGTTTATTTGGGCGAAAAATTGGCCGTGCCGGTGCTCACAGTGTGACAATATTGGCCGTTGGCGTTTCCTGTGTATTATCGATCAGCGTGTTGTGGCAGTTTATCACTGGAGAAGCCACTGCTTTTAATGAAAATTTATACAGTTGGGCTGTGTTTGGTGATGTGGCCATCAATGTTGGATTTTTGGTGGACTCACTGACAGCTGTCATGATGTCTGTGGTCACTTTTGTCTCCTTAATGGTTCACATTTATACCATTGGCTACATGAAAGATGATGCCGGTTATCAGCGCTTTTTCTCCTACATTTCTTTATTTACTTTTTCCATGCTGATGCTGGTCATGAGTAATAATTTCATGCAGCTGTTTTTTGGCTGGGAAGCGGTTGGACTGGTGTCTTATTTATTGATTGGCTTCTGGTATAAAAAAGAAACCGCCATTTTTGCAAATTTAAAGGCTTTTATGGTTAACCGGGTCGGTGATTTTGGTTTTCTCATTGGAATAGCCGGAGTGCTGTACGCTTTTGGCAGCCTGGATTATGCAGAAGTGTTTGAACGTGCACCTCAGGTAGCCGGTGAAACCATTGCCATCTTTGGTAATACAGAGTGGTCTTTAATCACTGTTATTTGTATTGCCTTGTTCATCGGCGCCATGGGTAAATCTGCCCAAGCACCTTTACATGTTTGGCTCCCTGATTCGATGGAAGGTCCGACGCCGATTTCTGCGCTTATTCACGCTGCCACCATGGTGACAGCCGGTATATTTATGGTGACCCGGATGTCGCCCTTATTCGAGATGTCTGAAACGGCCTTAAGTTTTGTCATGCTCATTGGCGCGTTCACCGCGTTCTTTATGGGATTAATCGGTATTGTTCAAAATGACATTAAACGTGTGATTGCTTATTCGACATTATCACAGTTAGGTTATATGACAGTGGCATTGGGTGTCTCTGCCTATTCAGCAGCGATTTTCCACCTCATGACCCACGCCTTCTTTAAAGCTTTACTGTTTTTAGGGGCAGGTTCTGTCATTATTGCCATGCACCATAAACAGGACATGAAAGAAATGGGCGGATTACGTCGCTACATGCCGATTACTTTTGTGGTTATGTGGATTGGAAGTTTGGCGCTGGCCGGGTTCCCGGGTACTTCTGGCTTCTTCTCCAAAGATGTGATTATTGAAGCAACCCATTTATCAGATCGTTGGGGCTCGGGTATCGCCTATTGGGCGGTATTACTGGGTGTTTTTGTGACGGCTTTGTATAGTTTCCGCTTGTTGTATTTAACCTTCCATGGACATGAAAGAATGGATAACCACACCAAAGATCACCTCAAAGAATCGCCCTGGGTCGTGACATTACCTTTAATTTTATTGGCCATTCCGTCGGTCATTATAGGTTGGCTGACCATAGATCCGATGTTATTCGGTGGTTTTATGAATGATGCCATTGTGGTGAATGCCGGTAATGATGTGGTCAAGGAATTGGGTTTATATCATTTTGAAAGTCCGGCTGAGTTTACTTTGCACGGAATGATGGCCACACCATTTTTCCTGGCCTTACTGGGTTTTGCCGTGGCTACCTGGGTTTACATTAAGAAACCGGGTCTGTCGACCACCATTAAAAAACAGCTGGGACCGGTGCATCGTATACTTATGAATAAATATGGCTTTGATAATTTTAATCAGAAATATATTGTTGGTGGCACTGTAAAACTGGGTGAGGCGTTATGGAAATGGACTGACAGTCGATTTATTGACGGTCTGATTGTCAACGGCAGTGCTAAATTTATTAACGGCGTATCAAAATTAATGCGGCCATTCCAGTCAGGGTATGTATTCCATTATGCGTTGGTTATGATCGTCGGTGTTATCGTATTTATTAGTTTTTACCTTTTTTAATAGGCAGTCTTAACTATGTTTGAACAATCATTATTAAGTGTACTTATCTGGCTGCCCATGATTGGTGGTCTGTTGCTGCTGGCATTGGGTCAACAGCGGGCTGGTATGGTGAGATTTCTGGCTTTGGTTCTTTCCCTTGTCACCTTTGTATTGAGTATTCCTTTGTGGACCCAATTTGATGGTGGCTCTTCTGCATTACAGTTTGTCGAAAAAGTGGTGTGGATTGATGCCCTGAATATACATTATCATTTGGGGGTCAATGGCATCGCCATGCCTTTGGTGATTCTGACCACAATCATTACCGTCCTGATTATTTTATCAGCCTGGAAAGTTATTGATAAATACGTCCATCAATACATGGCGGCCATGTTGATACTTGAGGGTATGTTAATTGGGGTCTTCAGTGCCCATGATGCCTTATTGTTCTATTTGTTCTTCGAGGCCATGTTGATACCGATGTTTATCATCATTGGTATTTGGGGCGGTCCGAACCGTGTTTATGCCACCATAAAATTCTTTTTATATACTTTTTTAGGCTCGGTTCTGATGTTAATTGGCCTGATTTATTTGTACATGAAAAGTGGCACCTGGAATTTGTCTGAATTAGCGGCTCTGCCGTTGTCTATGACTGAGCAAACATGGCTGTTTTTTGCTTTTTTTGCAGCCTTTGCTGTCAAAATTCCGATGTTTCCGGTTCACACCTGGTTGCCTGATGCTCACGTAGAAGCACCCACCGGTGGGTCAGTGGTTTTGGCCGCGATTATGCTGAAAGTAGGTGGATATGGCTTTATCCGATTTTCATTGCCGATTCTGCCTGACGCCAGCCAGGAATTTACCTGGTTATTGATTACCTTGTCACTGATTGCGGTGATTTACATCGGCCTGGTGGCAATCGTCCAAAAAGATATGAAGAAACTGATTGCCTATTCTTCAATATCTCATATGGGTTTTGTCACTCTGGGTATCTTTTTGGTTTTTATGCTGATGCCAACCAATGGTAACAGTGATATGGCACTGACAGGTGCTGTCATACAAATGGTTTCCCATGGATTTATTTCTGCGGCCATGTTCTTATGTGTCGGTGTTTTGTATGATCGTTTACATACCCGCATGATTCGGGATTATGGTGGTGTCATCAATACCATGCCGTGGTTTGGCGCCTTTTTCGTCTTTTTTGCCATGGCCAATTCCGGCTTGCCCGGAACCTCCGGTTTTGTCGGTGAGTTTATGGTGATATTGGCCAGTTTTCAGGCCAATTTCTGGATTGCTTTTAGTGCCGCCATTACCTTGATATTGGGTGCGGCTTATTCCTTGTGGATGATAAAACGCGTGGTCTTTGGATCAATTACCAATGAAGCGGTAGAGTCATTGCAGGATGTTAATTCCAGGGAGTTTATTATTTTGGCCGTGTTGGCTGTTTTTGTGTTGGTTTTGGGTGTTTGGCCCGAGCCATTGGTTGAGGTCATGCGTGCTTCTGTTCAGCAAGTGATTGAACACGTGTCAGTGAGTAAGGTGATTTAATATGTTTGGATGGTCTGAATTAATTCCCGCATTACCGGAACTATTGGTGTTAGCTATGGCCTGTGTGGTCTTGCTTGTGGGGTTGTACTCGTCAAATCGTAGCGGCGGCGGATTTATTGTATTTTTATCCGTTTTGACCATGTTGTTTGCCATTATTATCACGGCCAAAGATCATGTGGCAACGTTTGAATTTAGTCGTCAACTGCTATTTAACGGAACTTTTATCCGGGATGGATTTGGTGACATGCTGAAAATTGTGGTCTATATTCTGATGATTGCAGTGTTCTTTTATGCCAAACAGTATTTACGAACCAATCAGAATGTCCGTGGTGAATATTTCGCCTTATTATTGTTTGCCACTCTTGGCACCATGGTAATGATCTCCGGACATAGTTTTATTAGTCTTTACCTGGGATTGGAATTAGTGGCTTTAAGTTCTTATGCTTTGGTGGCATACAGCAGAACCGATGTAAAAGGCAATGAAGCAGCCATGAAATATTTTATTTTAGGTGCCATGGCCTCCGGCTTATTCTTATACGGTGTTTCATTGTTATACGGTGCCACCGGTAGTTTACAAATAGATGAGATTTCTTCCGCCATTGCCCGCCAAGACAATGACATGATGTTGGTTTTGGGTTTAATCTTTATTCTGGTGGGAATTGCTTTTAAACTGGGTGCAGTCCCTTTTCATATGTGGTTACCAGATGTCTATCAAGGCGCCCCTGCGGCCACCACATTGTTCTTGTCGTCAGCCCCTAAAATTGCAGCCTTTGCTTTAGCGGTTCGGGTGCTCAGTCAAGGCATGGAAAATATTTTTGAATATTGGCAACCGATGGTGGCTTCACTGGCTTTAATGTCCATTGTCATTGGTAATATTTTCGCTTTACAGCAAGAAAACCTTAAACGCATGTTTGCTTATTCCACCATTTCTCATATTGGCTTTATGTTGTTGGGTTTTGTTGGAGGTGCAGATGGCGTGGCCGCCGCCATGTTCTATATGATTGTATATTTAATTATGGCCGTAGGTGGCTTTGGTGTTATCGTACTGTTATCCAGCCGCGGAATTGAAGCAGAAAACATCAGTGACTTTAAAGGATTAAATCAACGTAACAGCTGGTATGCCTTTATGATGTTGCTGCTGCTGTTTTCGATGGCCGGAGTGCCACCACTAGTGGGCTTTTTTGCAAAACTTTATGTGTTACAAGCTGCGATTTCAGCGGGTTACCTGTGGCTAGCCATCCTGGCTGTTATCTTTGCAGTGATAGGTGCTTTCTATTACCTCAGAGTTATTAAGGTCATGTATTTTGATGAATCTGAAACAGACCAGGCCATTGATGTTAGTTTTGATGTGAAAGCTGTGTTGAGTGTTAATGCGCTGGCGCAGTTAGGCTTACTGGTGATTTTACCGGTGCTGTTTCAATATTGTATTTACGTCACTAAATCGCTATAAATTATGTCCACTAATGCGCCACAAGTCGGTCTTATCATGGGTTCGCAATCAGATTGGCGAACCATGCAATGTGCGGCCGAATTATTGGAAGAACTGGGAATCGTCTTTGAGAAGGAGGTGGTGTCGGCACATCGCACCCCTGATAAAATGATGGATTATGCCGCTCAGGCCGCCAATCGTGGCCTAAAAGTTATTATTGCAGCAGCAGGTGGTGCAGCTCATTTGCCCGGTATGGTGGCAGCAAAAACCCATCTGCCTGTTATTGGCGTGCCCATTCAATCAAAATCACTTCAAGGTGTTGATTCCTTGTTATCCATTGTCCAAATGCCCGCCGGAATTCCGGTTATGACCATGAGCATTGGTGAGTCCGGTGCAAAAAATTCAGCCTTAGCAGCCGCTTCAATACTGGCACTGCATCATCCTGAAGTTGCCAAATCCTTACATGATTATCGGCAACAACAAACCGAGAAGGTTCTTGATAATCCGAATCCGGCAGAGGATTCATGACGCCGACGATTGGTATTTTAGGCGGCGGACAATTGGCCCGAATGATGGCGTTGGCCGGTTACCCGTTGGGCTTTAAATTTGTATTTTTTGACCCCAAAGCGTCAGCTTGTGCAGGCCAGGTCGGCCCTCTTACAGTGGCTGATTACGGTAATGAAGTGGCCATCGAAGAATTCTGTCAACAAGTGGACTGTGTGACTTTAGATTTTGAAAATGTACCGGTCGAAACACTGCGGCACATTGCCAAAAAAAAACCTGTTTTCCCTTCACCGGATGTTCTTGCGATTGCTCAAGATCGATTGCTTGAAAAAGAATTTTGTCATTCCATTGGGGTTCCGACTGCTGAATTTGAACCGATTAACGGTTTATCAGAACTAAAATTTGCGGCCCGCAAATATGACTTTTCAGCCATCTTAAAAACCAGAAGAATGGGCTATGATGGTAAAGGCCAATTTCTTATAAAATCAGAACAGGATATCAGTCAAATACCAACGGATGTATTTGATAATGATTTGATTTTGGAAAAAATAGTGCCATTTGAGCGAGAGGTTTCTGTGATTGTGGCTCGAACGCATTCGGGTGATATCAAAACCTGGCCTTTATGCGAGAACAAGCATAAAGACGGTATTCTAACCACCACCATGGTACCGGCCAAGCCTCATGATTTAGATGATAAAGCCTTTGAATATGCCATAAAAATGGCAGAATCGTTACAATATGTTGGCGTTATGGTGGTTGAGTTTTTCCAGACCAACAATCAGGTGATGGTCAATGAATTTGCCCCACGGGTTCATAATTCCGGTCATTGGACCATAGAAGGTTCACACACCTCTCAATTTGAGAACCATTTGCGTGCCGGTTTGGATTTACCTTTGGGCGATACCGGTATGGAGGGCATGGCAGCCATGTTAAATTGGATTGGTGCATTTCCTGACAAAATACATCACTTAACCGATGTCGGATTACATTGGCACATCTATGGTAAAAAAGCCAAGCCCGGCCGTAAAATTGGTCATGCCACCCTAACAGCCCCGGATCCACAACAATTACATGATAAAATACTGCAACTGGTTAATCGCCTTGGTGTGCAGCTTTAGGCATTGTCTGATAACGACCCGTCTAACTCATGAGTATTTGTCTATTTGGAGTAAACCATAAAACCGCAGATATCGCCATCCGTGAACGGTTTACCGTGGCCGAATCAGACTACAAGGAACACATTGAAGAGGTCTTAACTCATCCGGCCATTAATGCCGTTGTTATTTTAAGCACCTGTAATCGCACGGAATATTATCTGTCCGTATCTTCAGTTCAGGATTTTGAAGATTTTTATGCCGCTACATTTGGGCAACAGGATAACCGGGACGTGATTTATAAATTGAAAAATCAAGAGGTGGTCAATCATTTGTTTGCTGTGACTGCTGGTATTGATTCATTGGTGGTGGGTGAAACTCAAATTCAGGGACAAGTCAAAAAAGCCTACGATACCGCTAAACATGTCCGTATTGACAGTGCTTTAGATAAATTATTCCAAATGGCATTCAAAGCCGCAAAACTGGTTCGGTCAGAAACTGAAATCGGCCGTAATCCTGTGTCTGTTGCCCATTGTGCGGTTCAGTTAGGTCGTCAAATTTTTGGTGATTTAGAGCAACAAAAATTATTGGTTGTGGGTGCCGGTGAAACCTCTGAACTTGTGATTCGCTATTTAATTAATCACCAGGCCGAAACCATTACCATTACCAACAGAACCCGCTCTAAAGCTGAAAAAATGGCGCGGGTTTTTAATACCGGCGTTATGCCTTTGAGTGATTTAGAGCGACGATTATCTGAATTTGATTTAATTTTTACTGCCACCGCTTGTCCGCACCACCTTATAAGCCTGCAGGCAATCAGGCAGGCATTAAAAGCCCGTAAGCACCGTCCCATGGTGATGATAGACTTATCGGTGCCGCGCGATATTGATGATGCCGTCAAAGCCCTTGATGACGTATTTTTATATGCGGTTGATGATTTACAAAAAGTAATCACAGAAAATATGAGCCGACGCAAAAATACTGTGGTTGAAGCGCGTCGTATCATTGAAGCAGAAGCCAATTTGTATATGCAGTGGCAACGCCGCAGAAAATACCATAACCTGTTAAAACAATATCAAGAACGGGTAGATGAAGACAAAATACTTGCATTAAAAAATCAACGATCTGATATGGACGAAGCTGGTTTACAGAAAATGGAAATTCTGGCACATCAAGTCAGCAAAAAAGTGGCTCATCCGGTGATGAGCGGGTTAAGGAAAGTGATTGAATCAGGTAATGAAGAACACATTAAATTGATGGCTGAATTACTTAATCTGGATATCGAGAATGACGCCTGAAGTCGAACAAAAACTGGCCATTGCCGAAGAGCGGTTTGAAGAAATTACCCGGTTGTTATCAGATCCCGAGGTGATGTCAAATCAAGATAAGTTTCGTGAGTTATCGAAAGAGTATGCTCACCTGGAACCCATGATTGAGGCTTTTCGAAAATATCAATCGGCCCAGCAGGAATTATCGGATGCCAAAGATATGTTGGCTGATAAGGAGTTGAAAGATTTGGCTTTAGAAAGCATCGCTGACAATGAAGCAAAATTGTCACAGTTAGATGGCGAACTCAATATTTTATTAATTCCCAAAGATCCCAACGACGCCAAAAATATCTATTTAGAAGTTCGTGCCGGTACAGGTGGTGATGAGGCGGCGCTGTTTGCCGGTGATTTATTCCGTATGTATATGCGTTATGCTGAGAAAAAAGGATGGCAAACACAGGTTGTCAGTATGAACGAAGGTGAGCATGGTGGTTTTAAAGAAGTGATTGCTCTGATTAAAGGTGATGGTTGTTATGGCGATTTAAAATTTGAATCCGGTACCCATCGAGTCCAAAGAGTACCTGAAACTGAATCACAAGGACGGGTGCATACATCCGCTTGTACTGTGGCAATATTGCCAGAGGTTAGCCAGGTGGACTCTGTGGATATTAAGCCTGCAGATTTGCGGATTGATACCTTTCGATCTTCCGGCGCCGGAGGGCAGCATGTTAACACCACAGATTCAGCGGTTCGCATTACCCATTTGCCAACCAACACCGTGGTTGAATGTCAGGATGAGCGATCTCAACATAAGAATAAAGCCAAAGCCATGTCCTTACTGGCTTCACGAATTTTGGCAGCACAACAGCAAGCCATTCATTCTGAACAATCAGAACAGAGAAAAATACAGGTGGGCAGTGGCGATCGATCTCAACGAATCCGAACTTATAATTATCCGCAAGGTCGAATAACCGATCATCGCATTAATTTGACTTTGTATCAATTAGGTGAAATTATAGAAGGTCAGTTAGAACCTGTCATAAATCCGCTCAAGCAAGCGCAACAAGCCGACTTGCTGGCGCAACTGGGTCAATAAAATGAATTTAAAGAATTGTTGTATACTTTTATTAAGTTTCAGCTTAATCAGCTGTCAAAGTCCTGGTCCAAAAACAAATCAGTCGGAAACGGCTGATGGCGATCAGACAGCCTGGCAGATATCCCAGAAAGAAGTTATTGATGCCATCAGGGATAATCAGTTTGATGATGCGGCTGCTCAATTGGGTGCCATGATATCTGAGGCCGGGGATGATGACAGTCAATGGCAATATATCCGAATGATTTTGGCGGTGTTGCCGAGCAATCAGGCTGTGCCATTGATTAATAAAGCGGTCAATCGCCCCATGGTGCAGCAATCTGCCGAGCAACTGTTGGCTTTCAGTCGATTACTCATGCAACATAAGGCATTAAATTCTGCTCTGGCATTAAGCCGCCAGGCAGTTGCATTGGATAAAACGGAAGCCACCATCTATTGGCGGGCGCGTTTATTGGCTGTTGCCAAAGAATTTCCTCAGTCAGAACAGGATTATCAGTGGCTGCGACAAAAACACCCGCAAAACACGGCCTACATCAGTCAATACGCCGCCTTGAAAATGCAACAAAATCAATTGATTGCAGCTGAAAATATTCTGAAAGGCCATCGTCAGGAACCGCGTTTAATGTATCAATATATTTTGATACTGTTGCAACAGGATAAAACCCAACAAGCTCAACAGGAATATCAGCATCTCATTGATTTAATCGCCGATCAAACATTGAGTCCGGAGCAGAAATTAGATTATGGGGAAGTGGCGCTGTGGATGGGTGATTATGACACCGCTTTAGCTTTGCTGAATGATATTAATGATGCTGAACATATTTATGCCGCTAAATTACTGTTAGCCCGTGTTTATCTGGAGCAGGATAATCCTGAGCGGGCCATGGTTTTATTTAAACAGGTCCAAAATGCGCCACAGGAACATGCCATACCGGCTTTTCAAATGGTGGCCGAATACCATTACAGTGAAGACCGTATGGAACAAGCCGTGGCAGAGTTGTCCGAAGGCCTGCGATTTTTTAAGGACCATCCCGACTTACTGTATTCCAGGGCACTGATGTATGCACAAGATAATCAGGTGGCCGCAGCAGAACGAGATTTATCTGCCATTATTAAACAACAGCCGAATCATGCGGATGCGTTGAATGCCTTGGGTTACACCTGGGCTGATAATGATATGAACTTAGACAAGGCGGTCGATTATATTGAACAAGCCAATGAACTGAAACCCAATAATTCTGCTATTTTGGACTCATTGGGGTGGGTATATTATAAACAGGGTGACTTACTCAAGGCCGAACACTTTTTACGGGAATCACTGCAAAAAACTGGTGTCAGTGAAGAAAGTTTTGAACACTTAATTCATGTGTTGGAGGCCCAGAAAAAAACCGATGAAGCCAATTTAATCCGGCAAAAACTACAAGACTTTCAGGCCAAATAATTGAGACTTATGCAGCAGTCTCCATATCTTAAATGACCCGTGAAAATTGTTGGTTTGTGGTGGGTTTTAAATAGGCGTCGAACACCATACAGACATTACGAATTAATAAGCGACCTTTGGGGCTGACGATAATTTCATTCGAATTCATGTCAATGAGACCATCTTCTTTGAATGTCTGTAAATCGTTTAATTCAGCGGCAAAGTAATCGTCGAAATTGATATTATAATGTTTGGATAAGCTGTTTTTGTTGATGCGAAAATGACAGGATAAGTCCTGTATCACTTGCCGGCGTATTTGATCATCGTTTGTTAAGCGATAACCTTTCATGATTGGAATATGGCCGTCATTCAGTTGTTGATAGTATTTATCCGAAGTCTTGATGTTCTGACTGAAACAATTGTTAAATAAACTGATGGCACTGACACCCATGGCCAGTAAGTCACAATCGGCATGGGTGGTATAACCCTGGAAATTACGCTGTAAGCTGCCGTTTTGCTGGGCTAAGGCCAACTCATCATCGGGCTTGGCAAAATGATCCATGCCAATATAAACATAACCGGCGTCGGCCAGTTTTTGGATGGTCATTTGTAAAATATCCAATTTTTCATCAGCAGATGGCAGATCCGCTTCAGAAATGCGCTTTTGTGGCATAAATAAATGCGGCATGTGGGCGTAATTAAACACCGAGAGGCGATCCGGTGAGAGTTCGATAATCTGTTCTAACGTATCTTCAAAAGAATTCAATGTCTGAAAAGGCAACCCATATATCAAATCCACATTGATAGATTTGGCGTGATGGGATCGACAGGCATCAATCACATCACGGGTCATGTGAATGGGCTGTATACGATTAACCGCCTTTTGTACTTTTTCTTGAACATCCTGAACCCCCATCGAAAAACGATTAAACCCGGTATCAGCCAGACGTTGAATGGTGGCTTCATCGGCTTCACGCGGATCAATCTCAATGGAATAATCACGGCGGTCATCAGTTAATAAGCTGAAGTGCTGATCAATCAAATCCATCAGTCTGTGATGTTGTGCTGCGGTTAGAAAGGTCGGTGTGCCTCCGCCAAAATGCAACTGTTCAACCACCCGGGTTTCGGCAATATGGTTTGATTGTAATTTAATTTCCTGCGCCAGAAAGTCTATGTATGAATCAGCTTTATCACGTTTTTTTGTGGTAATTTTGTTGCAGGCACAAAAAAAGCACAAGGTATCACAAAAGGGTATATGGAAATACAAGGATAACGGTTGCTCAGCGGCGGTTTGCTGTTGGTTTTTTAAATTGTCCAGATGGGCTTGTTCGTCATAAGCGTCGTTGAAGACCACAGCCGTCGGATAGGAGGTATAACGGGGGCCGGTTAAGTTATATTTCTTAATCAGGTCCTTATCAAATTTGACGGTTAACGGTTTTTGTGTGTTCATAAAAGACTGCCTTAGGAACAAAAAAACGACATTATAATTGATTGATGGGAAGATATCTTGATTTGGGTCAATTTCCTGATTAACTACGCTTATTTTCTGCTTAATCTAAAGGTTGAATGGCCGGTGCCTGACTTGCTTTATTGACTTAAAATCGGCACAATAGCAGCTTTTCCAACGAGTCTATTTATGGCCGATTTCAAATCTCTGGCAGTCCCCGGTGTGCAAAAATTAAAACCCTATATTCCCGGAAAACCGATCAGTGAATTGGAGCGGGAGCTGGGTATTGATAATATCATTAAGCTGGCTTCTAATGAAAACCCATTGGGTCCGAGCCCCAAAGCCATGGCAGCCATTGAAGGGTTGTTACCTGAATTGGCTTTGTATCCGGATGGCAATGGTTTTGAGTTAAAAAAAGCCCTGTCAAAAAAGCATCAGGTTAATATGGACCAAATCACTTTGGGCAATGGTTCCAATGATGTTTTGGTGTTATTGGCTGAAGCCTTTTTATCTTCATCTCATAATGCCATCTACTCGCAGTATAGCTTCGCTGTCTACCCGATTGCCATTCAGGCCATTGGTGCCACCCATAAAATGATACCGGCTACTTCCTGGGACAGTGATTCCCCTTTGGGATGTGATTTGGATGCCATGGCAGAGGCCATTGATTCACAGACTAAACTTATCTTTATTGCTAATCCTAATAATCCCACCGGTTCCTTTTTGACCAAACAGGCTTTATACCGTTTTATCAAACAGGTTCCCGAAGATGTGATTGTGGTGCTGGATGAGGCCTATGTGGAGTACTCACCGGAATCAGTGCGTGTTGATGGTACAGAGTGGCTGTCAGAGTTTGAAAACCTGGTGGTGACCCGGACCTTCTCAAAAGCCTATGGATTGGCCGGTTTACGGGTTGGTTACAGTTTAAGTCATCCGGACATAGCCAATGTGTTAAACCGTATTCGGCAACCTTTTAATGTCAATTCATTGGCTTTAAAAGCAGCGGAAGCGGCCATCGGTGACAATGAATTTATACAGCAGTCCATGGTCGTGAATGCCAGCGGTCTGGAACAACTGACGGCCTGTTGTGATGACTTGAAATTACGGTATGTCCCTTCCAAGGGTAATTTTCTATTGGTGGATTTTCAACAGGATGCCATGCCCATTTATGAGCATCTTTTGCACAATGGCATCATTACCCGACCGGTGGCTAATTATGGCTTACCGAACAGTTTGCGAATTACCATCGGTACCGAAGATCAGATGCAGCGTTTAACTGATTTGTTACCTGCAGCTTGTCAGTAATCAAATGGCAGATATTCAACCGCAAGATATATTCAGGCTTAAATCACCCTTGCAGCTCAAAGGTCGATTGACTGTACCCGGTGATAAATCGATTTCACACCGATCCATGATACTGGCAGGTATCAGTGAAGGTCGCAGTACGGTAACCGGATTTTTGGCATCTGAAGATTGTTTGGCTACATTGCAAATCATGCAATCGCTGGGTGTGGACATCAAAGCCTGTGATCAGGGTTATGTGGTGCAGGGTGTGGGTTTACATGGCCTAAGCCAACCCACAGCTGATCTGGATTGTGGTAATGCCGGCACCGGTATGCGATTATTAGCAGGGTTATTAGCCGCTCAACCTTTTGAAAGCACCCTGGTGGGTGATGAATCGCTGAGCCAACGACCGATGAAACGAATCATTGAACCGTTAACGCAAATGGGCGCTGATATCACATCAGACCATAATACCGCACCTTTGCGTTTTAAACCGACTTCCGGCTTAACAGGCATTCAATATCACAGCCCGGTGGCCAGCGCACAGGTTAAAAGTGCCATTTTACTGGCCGGATTATTTGCCGATGGGCCGACATCAGTAACCGAACCACAAATGTCGCGTGATCACACCGAGACCATGTTAAAAGGTTTTGGCTGTGAAGTACAACGGGACGGTTTAACCGTTACCATCAAGCCGCCAAAAAAATTAACAGCCCAGGCCATCAACGTGCCGGGTGATATTTCTTCTGCGGCCTTTTTCATGGTGTTAGGCTTATTGCATCCTCAGGCTGATTTTATTATTGAAAATGTCAGTATTAATCCAACCCGGGCAGCGATTATAACGATACTACAACACATGGGCGGAGATATCACAGCTTTTAATGAAAGCGAGCAGGGTGGTGAGCCGGTGGCCTGTTTACGCATTAAAAGCAGTCGGTTAAAAGGCATTAAAATTCCTGAAAAACTGGTTCCATCAGCAATTGATGAGTTTCCGATTTTATTTATTGCAGCTGCATTGGCCCAGGGCACTACGGAATTGTCAGGCGCCCAGGAATTACGCCACAAAGAAAGTGATCGTATTCAGGTCATGTGTGATGGTTTAAAGCTTTTAGGAATTGATTGTCAGGAAAAGCCCGATGGCGCCATTATTCACGGTGGTGAGTTAACTTCAGGTGTGGTCGATGGTCACGGAGATCACCGTTGTGCCATGAGTTTTTTGATGGCATCGGCATTAACGGATCAAGCCATCTCCGTGCGAGGCTGTCATCACATTAACACTTCATTTCCCAACTTCTTTCAGGTACTCAGTAATTTAGGCGTGACCACTGAACGCCCCTTGCCGGTCATAACTGTTGATGGCCCGTCCGGTGTTGGTAAGGGCACCTTATGCAGTCAGTTAGCCCGATCATTGGGTTGGCATTTGTTGGATTCAGGCGCCATTTATCGTGCCCTGGCGTTACAAATTATCAATGATGATTTGGTGGCAGCTGATGAAGATGAGTGGGTCGAAGCAGCCACCCAATTAGATTTGAGATTCGAGGTTGATAACGATGGCAACACACAAGTCTATTTAGCCGGTGAACATGTCACAGCACGGTTGCGCAGTGAACAATGTGCCAAAATCGCCTCTCAGGTGGCGCCCGTGGCTGAAGTTCGTACAGCCTTATTACATCGGCAACAGGCTTTTCTTAAACCGCCCGGATTAGTGGCAGATGGCCGGGATATGGGAACGGTTGTCTTTAAAAATGCGCCTTTAAAACTATTTTTAACCGCCTCAGCGTCGATTCGTGCCGAAAGACGCCATAAACAATTGCAAAGTGCCGGCGTCGATGTTAAAATCCGCGACCTTTTAAAGGACATTGAAGCCCGCGATGAACGGGATTCAAATCGTTCCGTGGCACCTTTGGTGCCGGCTTTGGATGCCATTGTTATCGATACCGGTGGCTTGAGTATCCAAAAAGTGCATGAACAGGCCATGCAGTTAGTTAAACAAAGACTGGCCATTGATGTGGGGTCTTAAACTGACTGAAGGTCGTTAGATTATGATGAGCGGTTGCTTTGGCAACCAAAACCAACGAGTATCGGGCAAGCCGATACAGAAGACAAGGTAAACACTTTCATCTGTTTACCGGAATATTATATGAGCGAAAATTTTGAAACTCTCCTCGACCAGGATCTGGCCGAAAAAAACATCATCCCCGGTACCATTGTAAAAGGTAAAGTGGTCGACATTGAAAACGGTTTTGCCGTGGTTGATGCCGGTCTGAAATCTGAAGGTGTTATTCCTTTAGAAGAATTTGGTGAAGATGACGGCGCTGTTAACATTGGTGACGAAGTTGAAGTGGCCCTGGAAAAATACGAAAATGGTTTCGGTGAAACTGTTTTATCTCGTGAAAAAGCCAAACGTATGTTGGTTTGGGATCAGTTACGTATTGCCATGGAAACCGATCAAATCGTTATTGGTCAAATCACGTCTAAAGTCCGTGGTGGCTTTACCGTAGAATTGAAAGACATCCGTGCCTTCTTGCCGGGTTCTTTGGTGGATGTACGTCCGGTACGCGACCCTGGTTATCTGGAAGGGAAAGACCTTGAATTCAAAGTCATTAAACTGGATCAGAAACGTAATAATGTGGTTGTTTCACGTCGCGCTGTGGTTGAGTCTGAGTACTCTGAAGAGCGTGAGAAGTTACTGGAGTCATTGGAAGATGGTGCCATTGTTAAAGGTATCGTGAAGAACTTAACCGATTATGGTGCGTTCCTGGATTTAGGCGGTATCGATGGTCTGTTGCATATTACTGACATGTCATGGAAACGAGTCAATCACCCATCAGAAGTGGTTGAAATTGGTCAGGAATTAGAAGTACGTGTGTTGAAATTTGATAAAGAAAGTCAGCGCGTCTCCTTAGGTTTGAAACAATTGGGCGAAGATCCGTGGAAAGATTTGTCACGTCGTCATCCGGTTGGCTCACGTCACTTTGGTCGCGTTACCAACATTACCGATTATGGTTGTTTTGTTGAAATCGAAGATGGTATCGAAGGTTTGGTGCATGTCTCTGAAATTGATTGGACCAATAAGAATATCAATCCTGCTAAAGTGGTTCAGCCCGGCGATGAAGTCGAAGTTTGTATTCTCGATATCGAAGAAGGCAAACGTCGTATTTCTCTGGGTATGAAGCAATGTAAGCCAAATCCATGGGTTATATTCTCCGAAAATGCTCAGAAAGGCGATGTCATTGAAGGTAAAATCAAATCAATCACCGACTTTGGTATCTTTATTGGTCTGGAAGGTGGTATTGACGGTTTGGTTCACTTGTCTGACATTTCATGGTCTGATGCCGGCGAACAAGCCATTCGTAACTATAAGAAAGGTGATTTAGTTAAAGCCGTTGTTTTGGTTATTGATGCTGAAAGAGAGCGTGTTTCTTTGGGTATTAAGCAATTAGAGCAAGATCCATTTGGTTCTTTTGTGGCTAACAACCCGAAAGGTTCATTGGTCACCGGTGAAGTGATTGAAGTGGATGAGAAACAAGCCATTTTAGAACTTGAAGACGGTGTCAACGGTATAATTAAAGCTTTTGATGTCTCCAAAGAACGTACCAATGACGTCAGCGAAGTCTATTCTGTCGGTGATAAAGTAGAAGCCAAGTTTGTTTCTATGGATCGTCGTAAGAAAATGTTGGTTCTGTCTGTTAAGGCCAAAGAAAATGATGAGCTTAAAGACGTTTTAGACGAGTACCAAAAAGGTGCTTCAGGCACCACCAGTTTGGGTGACCTGTTAAAAGAAAAAATGGATGACTAATAATTTGTTATTTGTTTTGAAGTACTTAAAGGCGACCTTTTGGGTCGCCTTTTTTTATTTCTTTGATATTTTCACTGTTTATTTTAGTTTCTTTGGTTATAATTAAACCACCATGAAAGAATCAATTACCCGCTCAGAACTGATTGAAATTTTGACTGAAAAGTTCGCCCAAAGTGAATTGTCGAAATCTGATGTAAGTCTTTCTGTAAAAGAACTTATTCAATTTATGAGCACATCAATCTCTGAAGGTCGTCGCATAGAAATACGTGGATTCGGTAGTTTCACCTTGCGAGAAAGAAAACCACGCATGGGACGAAATCCTAAAACCGGTGAACCGGTGCCACTGGGTGCAAAATATGCACCTCACTTCAAACCCGGTAAGGATTTAAAAGAACGGGTCAAGGATCAGGTGGGTCAATAATCCTTTAATCGGCAGCCATCGTGTCGCTTGTTAAAATCTCAGAGGCAGCTTGTTTAAGTTGTTTTAAACAATTATCCAATTCATTAACAGCATGCGTTTTTAATTGTTGCCGGTAGTATTTTATGTGCTGGCAGAAATCCTCAGCAGCACAAACCCGTGCTGAACCTTGAAGATGATGGAGTTGGTTATCCAATTCCTGCCTTAATCCTGAATGATGTAAATGTTCAATTGTTTTGATTTCTACAGCCAATTCATTGATAAATAAGGCTCTCAATTTATTAACGATTTCTTTATCGTGGTGTGAAATGGCCAGGGCCCGTTCTTCGTCAAACGGACTGGTATGCTTCTTATCATGATGACTTGAGGTTTTATATGGGTCAATGAGTGCCTTTAAGTCAGCATTATTTAATGGTTTGGTTAAACATTGAATGAATTGGGGGTAGGGTGCACAATCAATGTACTCAGCAGAAACGGCAACGATGGGTGTGTTGTTATGTTGTTCAAGTTCTTTTATTTTCTCAGCGGCGGTAACACCATCCATGGGTTGCATGCGAATATCCATTAAAATTAAATCAAAGGACTGATGTTGGCAAGCTGATAGCGCGCTTAGACCGCTGTTTACTTCAGTGACATGATGATGCCATTGCGTTAAAATGGTTTTAAGATAGAGCCGGTTGATGCGGTTATCATCGACCACCAAAATATGTAATTGATCCATGCTTACAATTCCCTATGTTGTCCTATGTGGCGTTAAGATTACCGATGAAATGAATAAAAAGCAAGTATGTTAACGAATCTTAATTGGGTGTTAAAACCATCAGCATTGCTTATAACGGTCGGTATTTTGCTGATTTTTTCAGTTTTATTATCAGCGCAAACTATGCAATATCAGTTATCCGGCTTACAGGTTAATCATCAAGATACGGGTACCAGTATAAACATGAATGAACTGTTTGTTGCCCCTGATATTCGGTTCTCTGATATCCGCTATCAATGTAAGACTGAGGCCGACATCTATCCGACACACGATTGTCAACAGGCTGAATTAATGTTTGATTTACAAGAATATCGTCTGCAATTATCAGGACAGGTTTACTATGACGTTATTGATCAAATTCTGAAAGTAGATGCTGTGGATAAGGACAACACCATGGTTTTTAAATATGACAGTGCCCGACAAAGCCAGGATATTCAATTGTCTAATTGGCCCATTAACAAATGGTTGCCACCTTTGTTTAAACCCATTAAAGATAATTTGACAGCAACAGCCAATGGATCGGTCGGTATTACTTTGAATCAAGGCATCATTAAAAGCAATGAGGCCATTGAGTTTTCCGGTTTGGATTATGAGCACAGTGATGATTTGATTGCATTGGGTCTGGCCGGCCAAATTGAATTTAACTGGCACAGTCAAGCACAAACAGTGGCCGCTGATATTGTTATCAACCAGGGAGAAGCGCTCTTAAAACAAGTTTATGTCAATTTTTCAGAATTTCCGCTACAGCTGACCCTCAAATTAAATATGGCCAAACCGCCTTATCAAGTGAATTGGACTATTGCCCATAAGACTGCTTTTGCAGCCAGTGGTGATTTGGCGCTTACTGAGGATTTCGTGATTGATACCTGGCAAGGCCGTGCAGATATCATAGACAGTGCCTTATTTAACAAATACATCAGTAACAGTGTGTTAGAGATATATGGCTTTAGTCAAAATCAGGCCAAGGGTGGATTTTTGCTCACCGCGACAGGTGATGGCAGTCTGGTTGATTATGTAACAGTTAAATTCAATGATTTTTCTTTTGCCAATCAAAAAAGAAAATTAGCTGTTGCCGGGTTAAATGGTGAGTTAGATTGGCAATGGCATCAAACCAGTCAACCCTCTAATGTCTCCTGGCAATCTTTAATTTTATCCGGGTTGCCGATAAAAGAAGCGAGCTTGAATTTCAATATCAGTGAGGATGATTTTAGCTTATATGGACGACATGAATTTCCGATTTTTGACGGTTCTTTGGTTATTCAACGGTTAACCGTTGATAACTTTATGGCAGATGAGGCGGCCGCTGTTAAAATGGACGCTGAAATCGAACCCATTTCGTTGCGACCGATATCACAGGCGCTGGATTGGCCTGAGCTGGCCGGTCAAATCAGTGGTCAGTTACCAGGTATGGTAAAAACAGGTCAGGTTATTGAGTTTCAGGGTACTTTACACTTGTCGGTGTTTGATGGTTCGATTCGCCTGGAAAATTTATCCATGGAGCGTTTATTTGGCGTGGCGCCGGTTATTGCCACCGATGTGGATATTAATTTGCTGGATTTGGCTCTTTTAACCGATACCTATGATTTTGGCTTAATTACCGGTCGTTTATCCGGCAAAATCAATCATTTACGAATTACCAACTGGAAAGTGGATCGTATGGATGCGTCTATTTATAGTGTTAAAACAAAAGACAGTGAGCAAACCATTAGCCAAAAAGCCATTGAAAATATTTCTGCTATTGGCGGTGTAAAAGGTGCTATATCGCGCACTTTTCTGCGCTTTTTTGAAGAATTTAAGTATAAAAAATTAAAGCTAAGCTGTCGGTTACACAATTCTGTGTGTCAAATTGGTGGTATAAATAATCAAAATGGACGATTCACCATTGTCGAAGGTGGCGGCTTACCCAAAATAAATATTGTCGGATTTGCCCGTGAAATTGCCTGGGATGTGTTTATCGATCGTTTATTAAATGCCAGTTATGACAACTGATTAATTAAAGAGCAGATGTCTTGTGACATGACTAAAACAATTTATCCTGTGTTATTTAATGACTATTCACACGGGCAATTGGGTTGTCATCTGCTATAGTATTAGATTTTTTTATTTCCTGCTTGATAGAGGTCGCCTATGAACTTTTCTAGAATCTCACTGATACTGCTGCTCGCTTTATTGACCGCTTGTGGTTCACCACAACAGATCAAAACGGCTCCCGATAGTGGTACAGAGTCAACACTTAACCTTGATCTTGAGTATCAATCCTTTACTTTGGACAATGGCTTGCAGGTGATTGTCCATGAAGACCATTCTGATCCGATTGTGGCGATTGCCACCATTGTGCATGTCGGTTCTAACCGGGAAAAACCCGGGCGTACCGGTTTTGCCCACTTTTTTGAGCATATGTCTTTTAATAATTCTGAAAATGTTCCCATGGGGGCCAATCGAAAGATGATTCCTGAACTTGGTGGCACCCGAAATGGCGGGACCTGGTCAGATGGTACCATGTATTACGAAGTGGTGCCGAAAGACGCTTTTGAGAAACTGATGTGGATTGATTCTGATCGTTTTGGGTACATGATTAATACGGTTAAACAAGGTACCCTGGAACGGGAAAAGCAGGTGGTTAAAAATGAAAAAAGGCAACGGGTGGATAATCGGGCTTATGGGCATACTTCCCATGTAATTAAGAAGGCTTTATTTCCCGAAAGCCATCCTTATAACTGGACAGTAATTGGCGATTTGGAAGATCTACAAAATGCCACGCTGGCAGATGTGCGAGCATTTTATGATCAATATTACACACCGGGTAACGCTACTTTGGTGATTGCCGGGGACATTGAATTTGCTACGGCCAAAGCCTCAGTAGAAAAATGGTTTGGAGAAATACCGGCAGGAGAGCAGGTCGATGCATTAAGCCCTGTATCAGTCAGTTTGGCTGAATCAAAACGGTTATACCATGAAGATAATTTCGCCAAATTACCGGAGTTACGACTAACTTTCCCAACGGTTGAACAGTATCATAAAGACGCCTACGCATTAGATGCCCTGGGTGAAATTTTGTCTCGCGGTCAACAGTCTCCATTATTTTCACGGTTGGTTAAAACCACACAAGTGGCTGCTGAAGTTTCAGCTTATAACCATTCTGAGGAGCTGGCCGGTACTTTCACCGTGCGAATCAGGGGGCATGAAGGTATTGATTTAGACAGGGCCTATCAAGAACTGAGAAACGCAATGGAAAATTTCCAGAAAAATGGCGTCCGTTCCACTGATTTACAAAAAATCAAAGCCCGCCAGGAGACAAATTTTTATAATCAAGCGTCGAGTGTTTTGAATAAAGCCTTTCAGCTTGGAATCTATAATGAATATGCCGGCGATCCGTCATTTTATAAGCAAGACATCGCCAACATAAAAGCTGTGACTGTCGATGATGTGATGCGTGTTTATAACCAATATATTAAAGATAAACCTGCCATTATTACCAGTTTTGTGCCCAAAGGCAGTGCTGAACTGGCGCTTGAGGGTTCAACCCAGGCTGATGTGGTGGAAGAAAAAATAATCGCCGGTCAAGAACCGGAATTCACAGAAGAAGACGCCGATAACTTTGCCACCACGCCGACACAACATGATCGCTCGGAACCCCCTTTGGGTGAATTGCCGAGCCTTGAATCCCCGGCTATATGGGAAACCAGTAGTGCCCATGGCATTGCTGTGGCCGGCATTCAACACGATGAAGTCCCCTTGGTGAATTTCACCTTACGCATAAACGGTGGCCAAATGCTCGATTCTGATTCAAAGACCGGTACCGCTAATTTATTGGCACAGATGTTTGAGGAGGGTACCCGCAATAAAACAGCAGCTGAATTTGAAGATGCGGTGGGTTTATTGGGGTCCGGAATTAATGTATCTGCGGGCACCACGAGCATCACCATAGCAGGAAGTAGTTTAGCGCGAAACTTTTCAAAGACCATGGATTTGCTAACTGAAATGTTATTACAACCCCGTTTTGATGAAGCTGATTTTGAGCGCGTCAAGAACAACACGCTGACTGATATTACGGCTACTTATGGAAATCCAAATAGTATCGCCCAAAAAGTCTTTTTCCAAAAGCTTTATGGTGAAAATCATGTGGCTGGCCGGCCATCGGTTGGCACCTTAGAATCCGTTAAAAGCATCGAGCTTGACGATGTGAAAGACTGGTATCAGCACAATTTATCAACCCAATTAATTCAGTTTAATGTGGTCGGCGCCATTGATGAGAACGCGGTGATGGCCACGTTGCAAGATTTGGATAAGCAACTGCCGAATCGGGCTATTGATTTGTCGTTTTTACCGGCCAATGCCCCGGATAAAACACCCCAGGTCTATTTTGTTGATGTGCCGGATGCTAAACAATCTGTGCTGATTGTCGGTAAACAATTACCTGTGGGCACTGATCCGAACTTTACTGCTATAGATATCGTTAATAATCGTTTAGGTTCAGGTTCAAGTGCCCGTTTAACGCAGATGCTACGTATCACCAAAGGTTATACCTATGGAGCTTATTCCTATCCAAGCCGTTCTGAGTTTTACCCCAGCGCTTTTGTGGCCTCGACCCAGGTACGCAGTAATGTGACATTAGAATCCCTGCAAATTTTAAAAGATCTCATCGGTCATTATGCAGATACCTTCACGGCAGATGATTTGGCCACCACCAAGAATCTTTTAAGTAAAGGCAACACCCGTCGCTTTGAAACCCTGAATCAATTATTGTCCGGGCTTAATGAAGTGACGCGTTTTAATTTGGGTCATGACTTTTTGGAGCAAGAACAGACCATACTGGATAACATGTCTTTGGCTGAGGCTAAAACGTATATTAATCAGTATATTGATGAGCAAGACATGATTTATGTGGTGGTCGGCGATGCCAAAAGCCAATTAGAACGCCTTGAAGATTTGGGTTACGGTGAGCCGATTGTGCTGGATCGTGACGGAACAGAACTTAATTAGCCTATATTAAAGCACTCGGCGGTGGTGACCGAGTGCTTAACTGGTCGAACTGCGCTACGCAGATCCTGCTGTTTTGTTGTCTTGCCTGGATTGGTACCAGTAAAACAAAACCGGAATGACCACTAAAGTCAGTAAAGTGGATATTAAGATACCGAAGATGAGCGATACGGCCAGGCCGTTAAATATCGGGTCATCCAGAATAAAGAAGGCGCCCATCATGGCTGCAACGGCGGTGAGGATTATTGGTTTGGCACGGACTTCTGCCGATTGAATTACAGCGGTTTTTAGATCGGCCCCGGCAGCCAGTTGAATCAGGATAAAGTCCACCAGTAGTATTGAATTCCTGACGATGATGCCGGCCAACGCAATCATACCGATCATCGAAGTGGCGGTGAATTGTGCTCCCAACAGCCAATGGCCCGGTAAAATGCCGATAATGGTTAAAGGAATCGGTGCCATAATAATCAACGGCACAAAATAAGAGTGGAAGTGTGCCACAATCAACAAAAAGATTAATATCAATCCAACAGAATAGGCAATACCCATATCCCGGAAAGTTTCATAGGTGATTTGCCATTCGCCATCCCATTTAATGTAGGTGTTATCTGTTATTAGTGGTTGCTGAATAAAATACTGATCAATGTCAGGATATCGATCTTCAATCAATTTTTTGGCTGAAAACATGCCATACAGCGGAGAATCAGCACCCCCGGCGACATCTGCGGTTACCATGGTCATGGGGCGTAAGTCTTTGTGTTGAATTGACTTGTCAATCACCGTATCGAGCACCGAGACCAATTCACTCAGTTGCACCAAATCACCGCGTTGATTTTTAACCGGCACAGTCATCAGATGTTTCAAATTATTTTGTTGTGTGCGATTAATTTCAATGCGAATGGGTTGTGCATACTTGTTGTAGGGGTTGTGTAAATAGCTGACATCTGCTCCTGCCAACGCTGTGTTTACGGTGGTAATAATCTGCTGTTGAGAAATACCGGCCAACATGGCTTTTTGCAGGTCAATTTCAAGCACTTGTTTTGGAGCATCATATTCCACGGTGGTGTCAACATCGACCACATGATCAACTGACTGAAACAAGGTGGCAATGTTTTTTGTATCAGCCACTTGTTGCGGATAGTGGTCACCATAGATTTCGGCCACCAAAGGTGAAATAACCGGTGGCCCGGGTGGTACTTCAACAAGCTTTAAAGAAGCATCGTATTTTTCCGCGAACCTGTGAATGACTTCTCGCATTTCCAGGGCAATTTCATGGCTTTGTTTGCTTCGGTCATGTTTATCCGTGAGCATGATTTGGATATCACCAAGATGGCTTCCCTCCCGAAGAAAATATTGTCTCACCAGACCGTTAAAGTTGATTGGTGATGAATGACCGGTGTAGGCGACCGCATGTTTGACATCTTCAAACTTATTTATTTCAGAAACCAGTTCAACCATTAATTGGTTGGTGGTTTCCAAAGTAGTGCCTTCCTTCATATCGACCATAATTTGTAATTCAGATTTGTCATCAAAAGGCAGCATTTTCAGGACAACCTGTTGGAAGGGAACCAATAAAATAGATATCAGCAAAACTGCCACCACAGAACCAATGAGTAAATAGCGTGGCGTACGGCCATTTTTTTGTTTCAGGAAAACCGGAAGTATCTTTTGAAAGAGGGAGCTTTTGATCGGTTTTTCATGGTTATTTACTTGTGAATCACCATGGTCCCTGCCAATAAATTTACCATAAAGCCAAGGTGTCACCACTAAAGCGATGAGCAATGATAACAACATCCCCATGCTGGCATTAATGGGAATTGGGCTCATATATGGACCCATCAAACCGGAGACAAAAGCCATGGGCATCAAGGCTGCAATCACGGTAAACGTCGCTAAGATTGTGGGACCACCCACTTCATCGACAGCCGGCGGAATAATGTCACTGAGTTTATTTTTGTTGTTTTTGCTGCGGCGATGAATATTTTCAACCACCACCACGGCATCATCGACCAGGATGCCAATGGAAAAAATCAAGGCAAATAAGGACACTCGATTCAGGGTAAAGCCATAGGCCCAGGAAGCGAACAGGGTGATGGCCAGCGTAATGCTGACGGCTAAACCGACCACCAATGCCTGGCGCCAGCCCATGGCAAAAAATATCAGGATAATGACAGACACTGTCGCAAATATTAACTTTGTAATGAGTTTATTGGCTTTATCATTGGCCGTCTGTCCATAATCGCGAGTGATTTCAATGTGGACGTCATCGGGAATCCTGCTTTGTTTGAGTTGATCAATGGCAGATATAACCGACTGGGTAATCTGGCCGGCATTACTCCCGGGTTTTTTGCCGACGGCCAGGGTGATAGCCGGGGCATAATCAGGCGCAGTGCTTTCTCCCCAGGCATGACCGGCTTCAATCCAGGTGTAAGAATCGGGTGAATCAGCACCGTCATAAATTCGGGCGATATCTTGTAAATAAACCGGTTTGCCTTGATCAGTGACTTTGACAATCAGATTTTCAAGGTCTTCGATGTGATTAAATGAATAGCCGGTTTGAACTTGAATGAGTTGATTATCTTCAACCCGTTCTGCCAGGGGTAAGCTGTAATTACTGGCTTGTAATGCTTGGCTGATATCTTCAAAACCAACTTGATAATTAAGCATATCAACGGCATCCATTTCCACATGGACAATTCGCTGATCACCCCCAAAACTGCGAATAATTCGGGTTTCCGGGATGCGTTTGAGTTGATTTTCAAGGCTGTGTGCCACTTCCAGTAATTCACGGTGGGTTTTGCTGCTATCATCGCTCCATAAGGTGGCAGTCAAAACCGGAACATCATCAATCCCCAGGGGTTTAATAATGGGCGTGGTTGCCCCCAGGTTACTGGGTAACCAATCGCTATTGGATTGAACCTGATTGTACAATCGCACAATGGCATCATTTCTTTTTATCCCCACCTTAAAACGAACGGTAATGATCGACATGCCGGGACGAGAAATGGAATAGATATGTTTGATATCTGATAACTCGTCTAAAACCTGCTCAGCGGGATTGGTAATCAGTTGTTCAACCTCCTTGGCAGTGGCGCCGGGTAAACCAATCATGACATTGGCAAAGGTGACATCGATTTGTGGTTCTTCCTCTCGGGGAGTCACCATCACAGCAAAGGCACCCAATAACACCAAAACCAAAGCAATCAAGGGCGTTATTTGGTTATTTTGAAAGCTTTTTGCCAGAATCCCTGAAATGGATAATTTGTCTCGATTATGCATGTCTTAATCAGCCTGTTTATGGGTTATTTTGTGCCGGTGTTGATAATGGATTCAGTGCGATTATGTCTCCCGGCATCAAACCGGAAATCACTTCTGTCATGTTATTATTTTGTTGGCCTGTTCTGATTTGACGGGGTAATCGTTTATCGCCTTGTTTGACATAAACCAGGCTGAGTTCGCCCCGATGGACAATGGCGGCGTCAGGAATCATGAGGATATTTTTTTCACCCACTTTAAATGAAACCTTGAGAGACATACCAGGAAACAAACCGGGTGTTTGGGGTGGTAAATTGACCCGCAATTCAAAAGTTTTACTGACAGGATCGGCATACGGAAAAAGTGTTAAATCGTTGCTTTCGACCTGAGTGCCGTCAGGTAATTCAACATATGCAAGACCATGACCATTGATTTGCTCGGCGATTGATTCCGGTATTTGGGTTATGACCCTCAGATGATCTAAAGATAAGCCGGACATCAAAGGTGTCCCTATATTAACCGTTTCGCCTTGTTCCACATAACGTGCAGTCACAATCCCATCAAACGGGGCTTTGATTAAGGTGTATTCTAATTGGGTTTGGGCTGTTTTTAAGGCTGCTTGTTGGGTTTTAACAGTGGCCACAGCTGTGTTTTTTTGCTGTTCGGCCTGGTCATATTCACTTTGTGAAATCAGCTTTCTTTGAAAAATACTTTGGGCCCTTTTAAAACTGGCCACGGCCTGCTTTTCTGTTGCTTTGCTGGCTTCCAGATTGGCCCGGGCCTGCTCAACCGCTTGTTTTTGTTCCTGGTTGGTAAACTCGATGATAACTGTTCCGGCAGCCACATAATCATCGACATCCACATGGAGCTGAGACACACGGCCACTGGTTTGGGCAGAAACGGTGGCTTGTTGAATGGCTTCAACCTGACCTTGAAAGGTTCTGGTAACTGGCTGGAGAGTGGGTTTAATGTCGAGCCAGGTATTCTCACTGAAAGCAACGCCATGGACTATGACAATGAATAATGTGATTAAAGTTTTCATATTGAGATTATGGTTTAAAGGTTGAACTTTCAAAAGTCTTCTCACAGTCTTTGTATTTGAAATATCTAATATAGCATTAAATGCGGATAGTTCAAGTATTAATTGATATAAAACGCAATTAACGCATCAGACCAACTGAGAAACATATTGTTTTAATTACTATGTTAATCGATAAGATGCTGCGCAGGGGATTTTATGCGATTAACATTACGAAGAATCAAAATAAAATTATTATTTATCATAAACTTAATAGCCTGGTAATTATAATGACATTTTAAAAAAAATGATGCTGATGCCATTTGTAGACAGCCAGATTTATATAAGTTTGATGACCGCTGTGGTGCTTTTATTTGCGCTGATGCCTTATATTGAGCGGCGATTTTGGTGGATTCGTGCTTTTGACTTTGTCAGGATTCAAGGTTTTGTACTGGCCGTAGTTTTGTTGCTTGTGTCGCCTTTCTTTACAGGCGCATTAATGGTTATTGATTATGTGTTGTTGGCGCTGATTGTCGCTTGCTTAACCATACAGTCTTTTTATTTGTTTCCTTACACAGGGTTTGCTAACAAGGATGTGGCTGATTTTCATAAAAAAAATTGTCAGGCACGGTTCACACTAATGTTGAGTAATGTGCTGATGAAAAATGAACATTACACCGCGCTTATAGAATTGGTTAAGCAACAGCAACCGGATATCCTGGTTTGTATGGAAACCAATCAACAATGGCATGATGCACTTCAAGAACTGAGCGCTGACTATCCCCACCGAATCAGTCAGCCCAATGAGCGTATGTATGGTATGCATGTTTTTTCAAAATTTCCGATGAGCCATATTCAGGTTCACCATTTGGTCCAGGATTTTGTGCCTTCTGTGCATGTGTGTTTAGACATTAATGGCAGTCAGGTACTGGCGCATTTTATGCACCCGGCACCTCCGAGCCCGTCTGAAAACAAAGAATCCACTGAACGGGATGCTGAGTTGTTGGCCTTGGCACGTAAACTCAACGGTATGACTGAGCCTTTACTGATGGCCGGTGATTTAAATGATGTGCCCTGGTCAAAACCTTTGCGTGCTTTTAAGCGTATCAGCGGTTTGCACGATGTCCGCGTTGGCCGCTGTTTCCTAAATACTTTTCATGCCGGCATTCCTGTGCTCCGCTGGCCATTGGATCATGTCTTTGTCAGCCGCCACTTCCAGCTGATTAGCATTCAGCGACATAAGCTTCAGGGTTCTGATCATTTTTCTGTGACTGCAGAACTGGCTTTAGTGACTGATGAGGCTCTAGAAGATGACAAGAACGCCCAGCAAGAAGACCAATCCTACGTCGAAGAAGTAATGGCTGAAGAAAACATCTCAGAGCAGGATGTGCCGAGGTAGATTATTAATAAAGATTGATTATGATACTTACCATTACATAAGAAACCCAACCATTTGTTATAATGATTGTGAACATTGTGAACATTGTTAATAGGTTTGACATAATTGACATCAGTATTATGAGCAGTCACAAGTTAAAAAAGACGCTTACGGGGTGGTTAGCTTCAGCCGGAATACATATTGGCGGTGATAAGCCTTGGGATATTCAGGTGCATAATGAACATTTTTATACCCGGGTTTTAGCACAGGGCTCTTTGGGGCTGGGTGAATCATATATGGCCGGTTGGTGGGATTGTCCGCATTTGGACCAGTTTTTTGAACGTGTTTTGTGCGCGCATCTTGATGAAAAGGTGACCGGTTTGCGGGGTATGTGGTCCGTACTTAAATCCAAGTTGATTAACCTGCAAAAGCCGTCACGGGCGTATGAAATTGGCCAAAAGCATTACGACATAGGTAATGATTTGTTTGAGCGTATGCTGGATAAACGCATGATGTACAGTTGTGGCTATTGGTCTCAGGCGGACAATCTTGAACAGGCGCAGGAACATAAACTCGAATTAATTTGTCGCAAGCTTGGTTTGCAGCCGGGTATGCGGGTGTTGGATATCGGTTGTGGCTGGGGTGGTGCAGCGCGATTTGCGGCTGAGCGATATGGCGTTAACATGGTGGGCTTAACGGTCTCGAAAGAACAACAGGCATTGGCTGAGAGGAGATGTGAAGGCTTGCCCATTGAAATTCGATTACAGGATTATCGGCAATTAGATGAGTCGTTCGACCGTATTTTTTCCATTGGCATGTTTGAACATGTCGGCTATAAAAATTATGCCAAATTTTTTCAGGTGGTCAGAAATAATTTGCGTGATAATGGCTTGTTCCTATTGCATTGCATTGGTGGTAATCATTCAGTGACACAAACTGATCCATGGATTGCCAAGTATATTTTTCCCAACTCAATGATTCCTTCGGTTGAACAAATAGCTGAGAATGCTGAGGGGCTTTTGGTGCTTGAGGACTGGCATAATTTTGGCGTCGATTATGACACCACGTTAATGGCCTGGTATGAAAATTTTAACCGCAGCTGGACTCAGATTAAAGACAATTACGACGATGTGTTCTACCGAAAATGGTGTTATTACTTATTATCCTGTGCCGGTTCATTCAGAGCCAGGCAAAACCAATTGTGGCAATGTGTTTTTTCCAAAAACGGGTTATCCGGCGGGTATCGGTCGATTCGTTAATTGTCAGATTATTTTAATTCCAGCCCTGTTGCCATTTATTTGTATTTTTGAGGTCATGCCAATCTATTAAAAACAGACGTTTGCTGTGAATGGATTGAAGTTGACAATGATTGACCCGGCCATTTTTTTCCAATTCAACTTTTGTGACGAGGCAGTGTTTTTCTTTGTTGATCGGGTTAACCGCTGTCCATTTGCTGTTGAGTAATTTTTTTGGAGAGAGGCTCATAAACCTGAGTTATTTCAGGTGCTGAAAAGTAGTCATTTAATCAGCACCTGATTATTGATTGTTAACGTTGATAGACTTGTTCACCGTTAACCCAGGTTTCCAAGACTTGAGTTTTCCAGATATCTTTGGGGTCAATGGTGAAGATATCCTGATCGATAATAATAAAGTCCGCGTATTTACCGGGCTCCAGTGAGCCGTTGTTGGTCTCGTCGTGGGCGGCATAAGCGGCACCGATGGTGAAGGCTTTAAAGGCCTGTTCAATGGATAAGGCTTCATCCTTGTACCAGCCACCTTGGGGCTGGTTGTTACGATCCTGACGGGTTACGGCCGCATGTAAACCATAAAAAGGATTGATGAGTTCCACCGGAAAATCAGAGCCAAAAGCCAAATGAACCTGATTATCAAGTGCAGTATGCCAGGCATAGGCACCGGCCATGCGATCCGGGCCGATACGGTCTTCAGCCATGTTTTTATCACTGGTGGCATGGGTCGGTTGCATGGAGGCAATAATGTCATTGTCCGCCAATCGCTTAATGTCACTCGGGCGCATGATTTGGGCGTGTTCAATGCGGTGACGTAATTTATCTGAAAAAGCGGTGGGTTCAGCCAGTAAATTCAGGACTTCGGTGTTGCCACGATCACCGATGGCATGAATGGCGGCTTGAAAGCCGGCAGCTGCAGTGGGTTTGAGTTTGGCTTTTAAGGTATCTAAATCCTGGACATAAGCACCGTGGGTTTCCGGTTTATCGCTGTATGGTTCATGTAATAGGGCGCCGTAGCTACCCAAAGCACCATCCACCATCATTTTAACGGACCGTAGATGATAACGATTGGCGATATTGACCTGTCCCTGTTTCAGTAATTGTTCAAATTGTGGGTCTTGTGAGGCCAGCATGGCATAAATTCGAATGGGCATTTGCTTAGATTGAGCCATTTCCTGATATATGGCGTGATCCTGCGCAGAAATACCGGCATCATGCACATAGGTTAAGCCAACAGCGCTTAAATCTGTAAAAGCTTTTTGCAGGGCGGCTTGTTTGGCTTTTAAGCTGTAATCCGGAATATGCTCAAACATCAGTCCCATGGCATTATCAATCAGAATGCCTGTGGGTTCGCCATCGTCGTCTTTAAGAATCAGGTCATTATCAGCGGCAACTTCGGCATCAATTCCGGCGGCTTTCAGTGCGGCAGAATTAGCCCAACCGGCATGACCATCAACCCGGGTCAGCCAGATTGGTGGTTGAGTTAAGCTTAAACGGTCTAAATCTGTTTTATTTGGAAAATCCTTTTCCGGCCACAGAGCCTGGTTCCAGCCGCGACCCAATAACCATTCTTTGTTATTATGATTATTGAGTGCCTTTTTGATTTCATCGGTGACTTCCTGAAAGCTTGTTATGCCTTGTAATTGGACATTGGTTTGAGATAAGCCATAACCAAGTACATGGCCATGTGCATCATGTAAGCCCGATATCAGTGTTTGGTTTTTGCCATCGATAATTTGATCAAATTGAGAGTCCGCCTGTTGCGATAAAATTCGACCACTTTCACTGTCAAAAGCCAAAGAAGAAAAATTCACCAAATGATTGCCATTATGGGTGTAACCGTTAATGTTTTTAATCAGGACAAGTTCACTGTTGCCGGGAAAGGGCAGCCCGGTCATAAGTATCATGCCGATATAAGGTAATAAACGTTGAGTGGTTTTCATCAGGAGCTCATTTAAAAAGACTTAGTATACCAGTATCTTGTGGTGGACCAATACTGGAAAATTGGCCAGTTTACTTATAAATGGTACCAATTTAGTCCTATATGCGATAAAATACCATCATGATTAAAATGGCTCGCTTAACAGAATACGGATTTATGTTGATTATGGCGTTAAAAAAAACGTCAGAGCCTGTTTCCGCCGATTATTTGGCGCAAACGGTTGGTTTGGAACTGCCAACGGTCAGTAAAATATTGAAACAACTGCGTAAAGCCGGCTTATTAGATTCTAAGCGTGGTGCACAGGGCGGTTATTATTTGATTAAGCGTAAGCGAGACATCAGCTTACATGAAGTGATTGAAGCCATGGAAGGACGAGTGGCCTTAACTGAATGTGCCGATGAACGGGGACGTTGCGACTTAATCAGTCATTGTTACATGAGTGCCGGCATGCGACGTGTGAATGAAGTGATTTCACAGGCGCTACAAAATGTCACGGTCAGCGAAATCATGGATGACAAACAAAAAATTAATTTACAGATAAAATCATGAGTGAACAAAACGAAATTTTGGTTGATAATCAACTGGTTCGGGATCGTGCCAATGAACGATACAAAGAAGGTTTTTATACCGATATTGAATCGGTGACCATTCCACCCGGTTTAAACGAAGACACCATCCGCCTTATTTCTGCCAAGAAAAAAGAGCCTGAGTGGTTGTTGGAATACCGTTTAAATGCCTACCGAGAATGGCTTAAAATGCCCACACCTGACTGGGCTAAATTAAAGGTGCCGGAAATTGATTTCCAGTCCATCAGTTATTATTCATCTCCCAAAACCAAGGCAGAAAATGCCCCCAAGTCATTGGATGAGGTGGATCCGAAAATTCTCGAAACATATGAGAAATTGGGCGTACCTTTACATGAGCGTGAACGCCTGGCCGGGGTGGCGGTAGATGCAGTATTTGACTCAGTTTCTGTTGGCACCACATTCAGAAAAGAATTGGCCGAAGCCGGTGTTATCTTTTGTTCATTCTCAGAAGCTGTTCAGGATCATCCTGAATTGGTTCGAGAGCATCTGGGGTCGGTGGTTCCGCCCAGAGATAACTATTTTGCCGCTTTAAATGCCGCGGTCTTTAGTGATGGTTCATTTGTGTACATCCCCAAAGGGACTCGTTGCCCGATGGAATTATCCACCTATTTCAGAATTAATGCCAATCACACCGGTCAATTTGAACGCACATTGATTATCGCTGAACCCGGTTCTCATGTCAGTTATTTAGAAGGTTGTACTGCGCCGATGCGTGATGAAAATCAATTGCATGCGGCGGTGGTTGAATTAATTGCTAAAGACGACGCCAATATTAAATACTCCACCGTTCAAAACTGGTACCCCGGTGATGAAGATGGTAAAGGCGGCATTTATAACTTTGTCACCAAACGCGGTAATTGCCTGGGTAAAAATTCGAAAATTTCCTGGACCCAGGTGGAAACCGGATCAGCCATTACCTGGAAGTACCCCAGTTGTATATTGCGCGGTGATAATTCCAGTGGTGAGTTTTATTCAGTGGCATTAACCAATAATCACCAACAAGCCGACACCGGTACCAAAATGATTCATTTGGGTAAAAACACCAAAAGCACCATCATTTCCAAAGGTATTTCAGTGGGTAAAAGCCAAAACAGCTACCGCGGTTTGGTGCGGGTGGCGAAGCGCGCTGATCATGCCAAAAATTTCACCCAATGTGATTCTTTGTTAATCGGTAAAGAATGCGGCGCGCACACTTTCCCCTATACTGAATCGGCCAATATGACCGCACAGTTAGAACACGAAGCCACCACCTCAAAAATTTCTGAAGATCAAATGAACTACTGCCTGCAACGCGGTATTCCTGAAGAAGAGGCCATATCGTTAATTGTTGATGGCTTTTGTAAACAGGTGTTTAAAGAGTTACCCATGGAGTTTGCCGTCGAGGCCAAAGCTCTGTTAGACGTTTCATTAGAAGGAGCCATAGGCTAATGTTAGAGATTAAAAATATTCACGCCAAAGCCGGCGATAAAGACATTTTAAAAAATTTAAATTTAACCGTAAAACCCGGAGAAGTGCATGCCATTATGGGACCCAATGGATCGGGTAAAAGTACTTTGGGCAATTTATTGGCCGGCATGCCGCATGTCCAGCCCACCGAAGGAACCGTTACTTTTAAAGGTCAGGATTTATTGTCCCTTGAACCGGAAGAACGTGCCGGTGAAGGGGTCTTTTTAGCCTTTCAGTACCCAGTTGAAATCCCGGGTGTTAATAACATGTATTTCTTACGCACTGCTTATAATGCGCAACGTAAATACCGCGGTGAAGACGGTGTCGATTCGGCCGGTTTTTTGCGTATGGTGAAAGAAAAGATTAAACAACTGCATATGAAAGACGATTTACTGAAGCGTCCTGTTAATGTGGGCTTTTCCGGGGGTGAAAAGAAACGGAATGAAGTGTTTCAGATGGCGGTATTGGAACCCACGCTGGCAATATTGGATGAAACCGATTCAGGCCTGGATATTGATGCTTTAAAAATTGTAGCAGACGGCGTTAATCAACTGCGTTCAAAAGATCGCTCATTTATTATTATCACCCATTACCAACGTTTATTGGATTACATTGAGCCCGATTATGTACATGTATTGGCCGATGGTCAAATTGTTAAATCAGGCACTAAAAAGCTGGCATTGGAGTTAGAGGAGCAAGGTTATGGCTGGCTTGACGTTTGATTGGTTGGCTGCTGTTAATGAGCAGCCCCAAAAGAAAGACTGGCCTGACGGGTTGTTACAACAACAGCAATCTGCACTGAGCACATTAAAAGAATGGCAAGCACCCAACCGAAAACTTGAATTCTGGCGCTACAGTGATGCCACTCGTTTAAAAAAGGATATTTTGGGTCATGAAGGGAAGGCTGTTGAAGCGCCAATCCATCATCAGTCGGTGGTGATTAATTTAACTGAAAACGAAGTGCAACAGCCTGCTGATATACCCGACTGGTTGCAGATTAAGCCTATTCAGGCCGCTGATCAACCTGTGTGGTCGGCCCTTGAGCAGCGCCCCGAATTGGTGGTGCAGGCCACCAATCAGGCTCTGTTCAGCCATGGTGTGGCGCTGTCTGTCAGTGCTGATGCCCCGCAAGATGCCACCATCGTGTTACGCTATGCGGCAGATGAAGCCAATCAATGGACATTTGTACGCAATCTTATTTCTGTGGCAGCAAACGCTGAAGTGATTGTCGATGAGCAGGTGATTGCCGGACGAATTAATGTCAATAACTTTTACCAGCTTGGCGATAATGCCCGTCTCAAGCGGTATCAGAATGTGGTGTTGGCTGATGATCAGCAGCATGTGGCATTACAGCATTTTACTCTGGCAGATGAATCTCACGTAACCAGCCAAAACCGTCATGAAGGCGGTGATTTACAGCACCATGTTCATTGGGTTGATTTCACGGGTGAAAACGCTGAATATCAATCCGGTTCTATCAACAAAGCCGGTGGGCAAAGCCATATCAGTGACATTGTTGTGGTTAATCATAACCACAAGAATAACCGCTCAGAAGTTATACACCGCAGTCTGGCCGACGACTCTGCTCAAATTTTTAATAACGCCAGAGCCCTGGTGGCCAAAGGTGCAGATGGTAGTGAAATTGAACAGGATTTAAAAAATATTTTATTGGCCAATGGCGCTAAAATTGCCAGTAAACCTGAATTGGAAGTGTATGCCGACGAGGTTATAGCAGCCCATGGTTCTACCATTGGTACACTCGATGAAGAGGCTATATTTTACCTGCAGTCACGCGGCATTCCTGCCAAAACAGCTCGGGAAATGATGATGGTATCATTTGAACAAGAGGCGCAGATATGTTGAGAGAAGCCTTTCCTTGTTTACATCAACAGGTGAATGGTAAAGATTTGGTGTATTTGGACAATGCGGCCACTGCCATGCGGCCACAAGTTGTTATTGATGCAGTCAATGATTATTATTGTCACCATAATGCCAATATCCACCGTGGTGTCCATTGTCTCAGTGGACGGGCCACCGATTTATATGAACAAGCGCGCGGTTCTATCGCGCGATTAATCAATGCCCCTTCGCCGGATAACTTAATTTTTGTGCGTGGCTGTACTGAAGGAGTGAATTTGGTGGCACAGACATTTGTTAAAGAGCGCCTGCAGCCCGGTGACGAAATCTTGATTTCCCATCTTGAGCATCATTCCAACATTGTTCCCTGGCAAATCCTGTGTCAACAAACCGGCGCCAAACTCAAAGTTATTCCCATGAATGAAAGAGGTGAGTTGGTGCTGGATAATTTGGATGATCTTATGACTGAACGGACTCAATTTATGTCTGTGGTTCATGTCTCTAATGCACTCGGTACCATCAATCCGGTGAAGCAATTGATTGCAAAAGCCCATGCCAAAGATATTCCGGTGATGATTGATGGTGCTCAGGCGACACCTCATTTAAAAGTTGATGTGCAAGATCTGGGTTGCGATTTTTACACTGTATCTGGCCATAAAATGTATGGTCCCACAGGATCAGGTGTATTGTATGGTAAAGCCACGCATTTAGAATCAATGCCACCTTATCATGGCGGTGGCGAAATGATTTCAAAGGTGACCTTTGAGGAAACGGTCTACAATAAAGTGCCGGCTAAATTTGAAGCGGGTACCCCAAATATAGCCGGCGGTATCGGTTTGGGCGCTGCGGCCGAATTTATGATGGATGTGGGTGTTGATGCCATCGCAGAACGTGAAGACGCATTAAAAATTTATACCGAACAATCGCTGAAAACGGTTCAGGGTTTACGTATCTTAGGTGAAGCGGAACACAAATCACCGGTATTTTCCTTTTTGATTGAGGGTATTCATCCCCATGATATAGGCACCATTATTGATCATCACGGTGTCGCCATTCGTACCGGACACCATTGCACCATGCCAATATTTCAATTTTTTGATGTGCCGGGCAGTTGTCGTGCTTCATTGGCTTTTTATAATACTGAACATGAAGTGGATATTCTGGTAGAATCGCTGAACCAAGCGAAAGCGATGTTTACCTAAACTGAATAATTCAACCGAATGAGCGACCTGAATACACTCTATAAACAACAAGTCCTGGCGCATAATAAAACCCCAAAAAACTATGGTCAACCGGATCACTGGACCCATCATGCCGAAGGTTTAAACGCCATTTGTGGTGATCAGGTGCATGTTTACTTATGCCTCGTTGATGACACCATAGAGTCGGCTCACTTTGCCGGTGACAGCTGTGCCATTTCGATGGCTTCAGCGTCCATGATGACTGAATTGGTAACCGGTAAAACGACTTTTGACGCCTTGCACTTATTCGCCTCGTTTAAACAAATGATGAGTCAGGAAGGGCTGCCAGATGCAGAAAAAATATTGGGGCCGGTGGCTTGTTTGGCCAGCGTTAAAAAATTCCCCGCACGCATTAAGTCTGCACTGTTATGCTGGTATGCATTGAATGCTGCCATCAATGGTCAAGCCACAACCACCACAGAATAAACTCCATGCATTTAAATCAACAACCCCAACCCCAACCCAAGTACCCCATAAGCTGGTCAACGGGTAAACAATGGCTTAACCAGGGTATTAGGCTGTTTCAACAGATGCAAAAACACTGGTATGCCACCTTATTGTTGGTCGGTATAAGTGTTATGTTTCTCTCCATGCTGTCGACTCAAGTGGCCTTAATGGTACTGATGTTCACCATGCCATTGATAACCGCCTGGTTTTATCTGCTTTGTCGTCGGGTACAAAGCAACCCACAGCAATTACACCTGTTTGGCCAATTATGGTCAGAATGTGGCTCAATGTTACTGACACGCTTTAATCATCTGTTATTATTGGGTGTCCTGGCGGTGATTCTTAATTATGCCATGCATTCGGTTCAGTTGATGCTGTTAGAGTCGTTACAGTTACCGCCATTAACACAAGAAGCCGCGGCTGAAATTAGTTTATCAGAAGCTTTAAGCAGAATGCTGGTCAATCTGATAACCGGTCTTCCGGTGGCTTTATTGATGGCTTTCTCTCCGGCTTTGGTGATGTTTAACGAAGAGAGTCCGATTCAGGCTATGATTGGCAGTGTCAAAACGGTGTTGTTTGCCTGGCATGCCATTCTGAGTTTAACTTTATGGTTGATGCTGTTAGCCATGGCGGCGGCTTTTATCATGAGTTTGGTGATGGGTTTACTGGCCACCGCCTTCGGTTTAGGGGTGGTTAATATTTTGATGCTGATGTTTATGGGCGTTATGTTGGGTGTTATGTTTTCAGCGAATTATGTGACCTATGATGCTTTATACCCCAATAAAAATGATGATAATGATGATAATAATTCGTCTGATCAGGATTCGAGTCAGCAGCAAGAATCCATTTATAAAGAAATTTAACAAAGAGCGGACAATCGAACATGAGCAATTCATATCAATCTGAAGACATTGAAGTATTATCAGGTTTAGAACCGGTTAAACGTCGCCCCGGAATGTATACCGACACCGATCGCCCCAACCACCTGATTCAAGAGGTGGTGGATAATTCAGTGGATGAAGCATTGGCCGGTTATGCTAAGAAAATATCGGTTAGATTATTCAAAGATGGTCTCATTGAAGTCATTGATGATGGCCGTGGTATGCCCATTGATATCCATAAAGAACATGGTGTTAGTGGGGTTGAATTGATTTTAGCGAAACTGCATGCCGGTGGTAAATTTTCCAATAAAAATTATACGTTTTCCGGTGGCTTACATGGGGTCGGCGTGTCTGTGGTAAACGCGTTGTCTTCGCGTCTCGATGTCTGGATAAAGCGCCAGGGCCAGGAGCACCACATTGCTTTTGAACACGGTGAAAAGGTCAGTGAGTTAAAGCCTGTTTCTGAAGTGGGGCAACGTAATACCGGAACCCGAATTAAATTTACACCTGAAGAAAAATATTTTGACACTTTAAAAATAGATGCCAAACGATTGCGGCGGTTACTCAAAGCTAAAGCGGTCTTGTCACCGGGTTTAACCGTTGTTTTTCAGGATGATATTAAAGGCACAGAAGACAGTTGGTGTTATGAAAATGGCTTAAGTGATTACTTTAACAATGCCACCCAAGCCACTGAAACTATACCGGTAGAGGGCTTCGATGGCGCCCATCAGGATGAAGAATTTACCGTTGACTGGATTCTCGCCTGGGTGCCTGAAGGTGAGTTGATAACGGAAAGTTATGTGAACTTAATTCCAACCCCGTTGGGTGGCACTCATGTGAATGGTTTGCGCACCGGTTTAACCGAAGCATTGCGTGACTTTGCCGATAGCCATCAGTTATTGCCACGTGGTGTAAAGTTAGCCCCCGATGACGTCTGGGATCGGGTCAGTTATGTGTTGAGCTGCAAAATGAAGGAACCGCAGTTTTCCGGCCAAACCAAAGAACGTTTGTCTTCCAGAGCCATTGCCGCGTATGTCACCGGAACCATCAAAGACGCTTTAACACTGTGGTTAAATCAAAACCTTGATTCGGCGGAATTGATTGCACAGTTAGTTATCAATGCGGCTCAGAATAGATTGCGTAAAGCCAAAAAGGTGGTGCGTAAAAAAATCACGCAAGGGCCGGCGTTACCCGGTAAATTGGCTGATTGCAGCAGTGACGACCCCAATGTCAGTGAATTGTTTTTGGTCGAAGGCGATTCCGCAGGTGGCTCAGCTAAACAAGCCAGAGACCGTGAATTTCAAGCCATTATGCCGTTGCGGGGTAAAATTTTAAATTCCTGGGAAGTGGATCCCAACCAGGTGATGGCTTCTCAAGAGGTTCATGATTTAGCGGTGGCCATCGGTGTTGACCCTGGTACCACTGATCTGGACAGTTTACGTTATGGCAAAATTATCATATTGGCTGACGCTGATTCTGATGGATTACATATTGCCACTTTACTGTGTGCCTTGTTTTTACGACATTTTGAACCGGTGGTCAGAGCCGGTCATGTGTTTGTGGCGATGCCACCTTTATTTCGAATTGACGTCGGCAAAGAAAAACATTACGCAGTGGATGCCAGCGAAAAACAACATATCCTTGATACTCTGGAAAAAAACAATAATAAGAAAAAGGTCAGTGTGACTCGATTTAAAGGATTGGGTGAAATGAATCCGTTGCAGTTACGCGAAAGCACCATTTCTCCGGACACCCGTCGTTTAGTCCAGTTAAGTGTAAAGGCCGGTGATAAAACCCACGAAATTATGGACATGTTACTGGCCAAAAAACGGGCAGCTGACCGAAAATCCTGGTTGCAAGAAAAAGGTGATTTAGCGATTATTTAGTTAAATCAAATCAATTATCCATTCTTGATGCGCATGGTCTCATTGTTTTTTAAGCAAAACTCATGCTATTCTTGATAATTCTGTTGTTTGAGAAATAAAATCAATGCGGGCTGCGAACAGTACTAAAAAATTTGATAAATCTTATTATATTGCATGGATAATTGTCGTCTTTTTATCAATGGCAGTGGTCTTGGTTGCTTATCAAATTAGGCAGTCTCAAATTACCACTATGGACCAAATTCTCAAAGGGCAAAGTGATCGTACCCGCTCTCAGATTATCTTTAACACCCAGGAGTTAACCAGTGATTTGGCCTCAATGGTCAATAGATGGCTGGTCAATGATGGCACACCGGAAATGAACTGGCGGTCTGATGCCCGAAATTTTATTGAGCGTACCCCAGGCGTTAATGAAATTTGGTGGATTGATAACAACCAATCAGTGCGTTGGAGCGAATCGCTAAAACCGCTACATCATGTCGAGATAGAAAGTGTTCTCAGTCAGCCTGCGATGGACACCAAGCTCAATTTGGCACGACAGGATAATTTACCTGAATACAGTCGTGTGCTGACCACAGAAGATGGCCATAATATTATATTTATTCTCATGCCGATTAATTTTGAGGATCAGTTTGACGGTTTTTTTGCTATTGAAATTTATATTGATGTGTTTATTGACCGCATTATTGATGATCCGTTAAACACCGGTTTTTATACCAAAGCCTATGCAGGCAAACAGGTGGTTTATGCCAACGGGCCTGAGTTAACACAGGATAGTTATTTAGAGTTCTTTGAGTTAAATTTAGATGCCGATACGGATGGTTGGATATTTAAGGTCTATCCAACCGATCATTTAATGAGCACTATTTTATCTCCCTTGCCCTATGTTGTGTTTAGCGGCGGATTTATCATCGTTATTATGTTTCTTGTGACTTTGTTGTCTCGTCATAAAGCCAAACAACATTCACGGCAACTCAGTTCAGAAGTTAAACGACGACAAAAAGTACAGGAAAAGCTCAGTTATTTGGCTAACCATGATGCCCTGACGCATTTACCAAATCGGCATTACATCACCCAGTATATTGAACATCATTTGGCTGATAATAAAAAAGTGGACAGCGCATTTAGCTTGTTGTTTATCGATTTAGATCATTTTAAAGATGTCAATGATACCTTAGGTCATGCCATGGGCGATCAATTGCTCATGAAGCTGCCCGAACTGTTTGGCCAAATATTCAGAAAAAAAGACATCATTGCACGTATGGGGGGTGATGAGTTCATTGTTCTGCTTCCCGGTAAAATTGATGAAGAGGATATCATCACCTTAGTGGGTCGGTTTTTGAAGCAACTTAAATATCCAATTGATATTGAAGGCCATCAAATTCGTTTAACCGGTAGTATTGGCGTGGCCATGTACCCTCGTGACGGCACCTCGGTGAGCGAATTATTATCGAATGCTGATGCCGCTTTATATCGTGCTAAAGACAAGGGAAGAAACACCTATGCCATTTATGACTCTGTGATTGAGCATAAAGCTCAGGCACGACTTAAACTGGTGAATCAATTACATGAAGCCCAGGAACATCATCGCTTTGAGATGTTCTATCAACCGCGTTATGATGCTCAGGGACATTTGCTTGGGGTTGAAGCTTTAATGCGTTGGAGACAACAAGACGGTGATTATCAAAAACCCAAGGATTTCATTGAGTTACTGGAAGATACCGGCCTGATTGTATCGGTGTCATGGCAATTGTTTAATCAATCTTGCCAGCAATTTAAAACCTTAATGGTTAATCATAAGAATATTGTTTTAAGTTTTAATGTTTCAGCAAAACTACTGGAACACCCGGAATTTTTAAGCCGTTTAAAGTATATTTTAGATGAACATAAATTTCCTTATGACCGCTTAGAGTTGGAATTAACCGAACAAACACTGATTCAGGACGTGGAAAACAGTCAATTTATTCTCAATCAATTGACGGCATGGGGTATCAATGTTGCCATTGATGATTTTGGTACCGGTTATTCTTCCTTGTCATACCTGAAAAATTTTCCGGTGCATGCTTTAAAAATTGATAAATCATTTATTCGTGATATGAATGAAGACAAAGATGATTTGGAGCTTATTAAAACCATGATATTGATGGGCCAAAATCTGAATATCACAACTGTGGCAGAAGGTGTTGAAACACAAGATCAATTAAAGCAATTGGTGTCCATGGGTTGTGACCAATATCAGGGGTTTTTATTCAGTTATCCAATTTCTTTTTCAGACTTAAGGGCACAAATAGACCAATTATCAGACATTGATTTTCTGACTTTACATTCGGTTGATTGCCCGGATTAATTGTTCGGTATCTGCTTGATCAGTGGCAAAAGAAAACACCAATCGAATCACATCATCCTGTCCCGGCCAGCGATGAAACTCAAATCCTTCCTGTTCTAAATAATCAATGTGTTCAATGGGCATACGACAAAATACTTCATTGGCATCAACCGGATAAATCAGCTGTACCTGATTGCCCAGCGAATTGGCAAATAATTGAGCTTGCTGATTGGCATGTTGCGCCAATTGAAGCCATAAGTCATTGTTTAAATAGGCCAGTAATTGACAATGAATAAATCGCATTTTACTGATTAAATGACCGGCTCTTTTTCGTAATCGTTTTATTTGTTTGTTGTAGGCAGGGTTAAATATAATCAGGGCTTCAGCCATCATCGCGCCATTTTTAGTGGCACCGAAAGACAGTAAATCAACACCGGACTGCCAGGTGGCCTGACCGGCATCGACACCTAAGCTTACCAGAGCGTTAGCAAAACGCGCACCATCCATATGGATGGCCAGACCATACTTGTTGGCTGTTTTTTTGATGGCATTCAATTCAGCCAATGAATAGACTGTGCCTGATTCAGTGCATTGTGTCAGGCTAATGGCGGAAGGCATGGATTCGTGTTCACCATGGTGGCCACTGTTTTTTAATTGATGGTTCAGCGCATCAATGTCAATCTTACCATTTTCACCGGCCACGGTTATCAGTTTAGCGCCAGCGCTAAAAAATTCAGGTGCACCGCATTCATCGACATTTATGTGGCTATTGGGGTGGCAATAGATGGCACCATAGGGTGGGGCTGTTAAAGCTGCCGCGATACCATTGGCGGCGGTACCGGTGGTTAACGGTAAGACTTCGCACCAGCAACCGAACAATTGTTGAAATTGAGTCGTTAATGCCTCACTAAGTGCATCATAACCATAAGATTCGCTAAAGCCCTGATTGGCTTCATTAATCGCTGCCATAATGTCCGGATGGACAGGCGCTTCATTGTCACTTCTAAAATTTTTCATGATTCAGTATCAAAAAATCGGTATAAATGGTGGTCCAGTTGTTTTAACTGAGTATGGGAACAACAGTATATGCCCAAATCCTGAGCACGGGATAAACTGTAGCTATTAAGTGGTTGGTAGCTGACCAGCATGGCTTTGCTGGATAAACCGCCTGCAAAAGTTTTTAAAGAATCCAAACGATAAATGGCGGTATTCGCCGCATCATTGTCATCATTACTTTTAGAGAATTTTCGGGTTTTGCATTCTATTAAATGCAGTCTGTTATGGCTCATGGCTGCCACATCAATTTCATTTTTAACCACGCCATTGTTCCTAACCACTTGAAGGCCTCTGATGATGTCTGTGATGTGGGATCGCTTCTTGCGCATGCCATAGGTTAACGCAAACACATGATTCTCTAACCAACCACCATTACAATAAAAACGGGCTTCTGAGTCTGAGAATTTAAGTTTACGTCCACGTAAGGTTAACATACCGGCTGCTTCAAAATGATCCAAAACAGTTAATAAGCCCTGGTTTTTAACCTGGTGGTGGTCCAGGGCATAGCGGTTGTCTTTACTGGCCATCATGGCAATGTAGTTGAGCTGTGCGATGTGTTTATCATAGTGTCCAATGTGTTCTATCAGCCAAGCGGTTAAGTCGCGAGATGCTTGTGGCTCCGGCGAACTACTGCCTTGACTTAATAGGTGGGTATTAAACGATTTTAGGTATTCACCAATCTTTATTTCATGAACCAAATGATGATCATCAGTGGGTTGATTGGCTCGGTTTTTTAACCAGTACAATTCATCGGTAAATTTATCAACCATGAAAATAGGGTAACCATAAGCATTAAATTGCTCAAAAGCGATAAGAATCATTTTTTTATAACCACTGGAGGCATTTAAATAAAGATCTTCTGACTGATACTGTTCGAGCAATTGAGCAAAATCTTCCCTGAGTTGTTCAGTCTCAAAATTCACCGGTTTTGACAGGCATTGTATACCACGGCTGTTTAACACCGATTTTATACCATCGACCGTGTCTTCCTGACGGTGTAATAGGATGACTTTATCGGCTTTGAGGTCTATGGCGGCACTTAAAATACCGGCCCGACGGGGGTGATAGATGGCGATATGAATCTGCATTTGTATATTATAGTGAAAATGTCGGTTAGTGTGTGGTGTTTGAAGTCATTTTAGGCTAAAATCCGCTTTCAATTCGATGCTAGTGTGGTGTGCTGCACAGATGTGTACTACACTTGTAAACAGTCGGTCTAAAACCGGCTTTTTTTACGCCCAGAGACCTTCGTTTGAATCTGGTTTTTGGAAAAATGACTGAAAATCTGAAGTTCAGTGATGAAACGACAGTAATGGCCATGCGATTACTCATTTTTCAGACATTTTTACCTAAACACGACTTATGCAAAGGTTTCGTTAAACAGAGTTGAGCCCATGTCTAAATTAAAACAATTACTATTCCCTGATGACTTACCTCCCGCTATTTTAGCCTTGGCGGATGGCCGTGTATTTCATGGTTATTCACTGGCAGCCAGTGGCCACCAGGTGGGTGAAGTGGTGTTCAATACCGCCATGACCGGTTATCAGGAAATTCTATCCGACCCTTCCTATGCAGGCCAACTGGTTACTTTAACTTATCCGCATATTGGTAATACCGGTATCAATGAAGCCGATAATGAGTCAACCCAGATTCAGGCTGCTGGTTTGATAGTCCGTGAATACCATGATGTGCCCAGCAGCTGGCGCAGTGAAAAAAAATTAAGCCAGTATTTAAAAGAACAGGACGTGATTGCCATCACGGGTATTGACACCCGCGAGCTGACCAATTATTTAAGAGAGCATGGTGCCATGAAGGCCTGTTTAATGACCGGTGATTATGGCCAACCGATTGATGAACAGGCAGCCATCAATAAAGCACAGGAATTTGGTGGTTTAACGGGTTTGGATTTAGCCCAGGTGGTGACTGTTAAACAACAAGAAAATTGGCAAGAGGGGCGCTATCATTTAGCGACCAAAGCATTCAAATCATCGGCTAAGACGCCCTATAAAGTGGTTTGTTATGACTTTGGCATCAAACAACAGATTATGCGCATCCTGCATGATTTAGGGTGCCAGGTAACACTGGTGCCGGCAAAAACACCGGCCGCACAGGTCCTGGCCATGAAACCTGATGGGGTGTTTATGTCAAATGGACCGGGCGATCCGGCTGCCTGTGATTACGCCATTCAGGCCTGCCGGGAATTTATAGCAGCAGATATGCCCTTTTTTGGTATTTGTCTGGGGCATCAAATCCTGGCTTTGGCCTTAGGTGGTAGCACGGAAAAAATGAAATATGGCCATCATGGCGCCAATCATCCGGTGGCGGATGAAGTCAGTAAACAGGTAATGATTACCAGTCAAAATCACAGTTTTTGTGTGTCAGAAGAGACGTTGCCGTCAGAATTGGTAGTCACACACCGTTCCTTATTTGATCACACCATACAAGGCTTCCGTCACCAGAACAAACCGGTGTATGCATTTCAGGGACACCCAGAGGCAAGTCCCGGTCCCCACGATGCCTTGACCCTCTTTGATGGATTTATTGATGCCATGAATACGCGTAAACAACAACAGGAGAAAGCCCATGCCTAAACGCACTGACATCAAACGGATATTAGTTTTGGGCGCCGGCCCCATTGTCATTGGTCAGGCTTGTGAGTTTGACTATTCAGGCACTCAGGCGTGTAAAGCTTTGAAAGATGAAGGTTACCATGTGATTTTGGTAAATTCTAATCCGGCCACCATTATGACCGATCCGGAAACAGCCGATCAAATTTATATTCAACCGATTACCTGGCAGACGGTGGCAAAAATTATTGAACGTGAACGGCCGGACGCCATTTTACCAACCATGGGCGGCCAAACGGCTTTAAATTGTTCGTTGGACCTGGTGAGTCAGGGCGTGCTGGAAAAATTCGGTGTCGAAATGATTGGCGCCTCTCGTGAAGCCATTGATATGGCCGAAGATCGTGAGCAGTTTCGGGTGGCCATGGAAGACATCGGTTTAGAGGTGGCGCAATCTGCTATTGTTCATGACATGGAAGAGGCCCGGGAGGTCCAAAAAGAAATTGGTTATCCGGTCATTATTCGCCCCTCATTTACCATGGGTGGCACCGGTGGCGGTATTGCCTATAATCTGGAAGAATTTGAAAATATTACCCGGGAAGGTTTGCGTTTGTCACCCACCACAGAAGTGCTTATTGAAGAGTCACTGTTGGGCTGGAAGGAATTCGAAATGGAAGTGGTGCGAGACAAAGCCGATAATTGTATTATCATTTGTGCCATCGAAAATCTCGATCCCATGGGTGTGCATACCGGTGACTCGATTACTGTGGCACCGGCACAAACATTGACTGATAAAGAATATCAGGTAATGCGTGATGCTTCTTTGGCAGTGTTACGCAAGATTGGTGTTGAAACCGGTGGTTCCAATGTTCAGTTTGCCATAAACCCTGATAATGGCCGCATGATTGTCATTGAAATGAATCCACGGGTATCACGGTCTTCGGCACTGGCTTCCAAAGCCACCGGCTTCCCAATCGCCAAAGTCGCAGCGAAATTAGCGGTTGGCTATACTTTAGATGAACTCAATAACGAGATTACCGGAGATACCATTCCGGCATCCTTTGAGCCGACCATTGACTATGTGGTCACAAAAATACCCCGTTTTGCCTTCGAAAAATTTGCCGGCAGTGTCGATCGCTTGAGTACCCAAATGAAATCTGTGGGCGAGGTCATGGCCATTGGCCGAACCTTCAGCGAGTCTTTACAAAAAGCCTTACGTGGTATGGAAATGGGCTATTGTGGCTTACAACCGTTGGTAACAGATGAACAGATGAAAGCCGGATTTGATTTAAATACAGAAATCAGAGAGGGCTCCTCGCAAAGGTTGTTTTATGTGGCTGATGGTTTTCGCCATGGTTATACGTTAGATGAGATTTATCGGTTATCAAAAATTGATCCATGGTTTTTACAGGCCATAGAGCATCTGATTAAAGTTGAAAAAGCCCTGACTGAATCCGGCCTTGATAATCTCGACAGCCAGGATTGGCTGGCGGTGAAGCGTTTGGGTTTTTCAGACGAACGAATCAGTCAGTTATTGCAATGCACAGAAACATCTGTGCGTGAAGCCCGGTTAGCGCATCAGGTGAAGCCGGTATATAAGCGGGTGGATTCTTGTGCTGCTGAGTTTGCTTCTCCGACAGCCTATTTTTATGGCAGTTACGAGCAAGCATGTGAAGCCAGACCGACCAACCGACGGAAAATAATGATTTTAGGCGGTGGTCCGAATCGCATTGGTCAGGGCATTGAGTTTGACTATTGTTGTGTCCATGCTTCAATTGCCCTTAAAAATGCCGGCTTTGAAACCATTATGGTGAATTGTAATCCGGAGACTGTGTCCACCGACTATGATACGTCAGATCGATTGTATTTTGAATCCTTAACACTGGAAGATGTGTTAGCGATTGTCGATGTCGAACAGCCCGAAGGTGTGATTGTGCAATATGGTGGACAGACCCCCCTTAATCTGGCCGAGGATTTGGCACAAGCCGGGGTACCCATTATTGGTTCATCGCCGGCGTGTATTGCCAGAGCGGAAGATCGTGAGCAGTTCAAAGCCATGCTCAATAAATTGGGCTTAAAACAACCGCCCAATGATACGGTCAGCTCCATTAACGAAGCGTTAGAGCGTGCCGATGACATTGGTTTTCCACTGGTGGTCAGACCTTCTTTCGTCCTTGGTGGCCGGGCCATGGAAGTGGTTCACTCTGTGGCAGATTTAAGTCGCTATATGCAAGAAGCGGTGTTGGTGTCGAATGATTCGCCGGTACTGCTTGATCGCTTTTTGGACCATGCCATCGAGGTGGATGTGGATATTGTCTGTGATGGAAAAGATGTTCTTGTTGGTGGCATTATGGAGCACATCGAACAGGCCGGGGTTCATTCAGGTGATTCGGCTTGTTGTATTCCGCCTTTTACCCTCAGTGATGAAACCCAAAAAGAATTGATCAGGCAATGCACATTAATGGCCAAAGAGCTCAATGTGGTGGGCTTGATGAACACCCAGTTTGCCATTCAGGGCGATACTATTTATATTATTGAAGTCAATCCAAGGGCATCACGAACGGTACCATTTGTCTCCAAGGCCACCGGTCTTCCGCTGGCGCAAATAGGCGCTTTGTGCATGGCCGGTATTAGTTTAAAAGAACAAAAGGTTCACGCCCGACTAAAATTAAATCACTTTTCTGTCAAAGAACCTGTTTTTCCTTTCACCAAATTTCCCGGGGTGGACCCGATTTTAGGGCCGGAAATGCGTTCCACCGGAGAAGTGATGGGAACCGGTAAATCATTCGGTGCAGCGGTGGCGGCTTCGCGGATTGGGGCTCATGTTAAGATACCTCAGGTGGGCAAGGCTTTTGTCAGTGTTCGTGACGCTGATAAAGACAAACTGGTGCCTTTGGCCAAACAGTTGAGCGCATTGAATTTCGAACTGGTGGCCACACATGGTACTTGTCAGTTGTTAAGACAAGCCGGTGTTTTTTGTGAAAGTGTTAACAAGGTGATTGAGGGCCGACCTCATATTGTCGACCGGATTAAAAGCCGGGAAATTGATTTTATTATTAATACCACTGAAGGTGCTCAGGCCATTGCCGATTCGGCTTCAATCAGAACAGAAGCGCTGAAACAGAGTGTTCATTACAGCACCACCTTAGCCGGTGCGGCGGCCACCATTGCTGCTTTTGAATATGTCAAAAACCCTGAAATATACGCTCTCAGTGAATTGCATGAAGAATAAGGAGATAAAATGAGAAAACCGATTACCAAAAAAGGTGCAGAACAGCTCAAGGCTGAACTGAAGCGCCTGAAAAATGTTGAACGACCGAAAATCATCGAAGCGGTGGCGGAAGCCCGTGAACATGGTGATTTAAAAGAAAACGCTGAATACCATGCCGCTCGCGAGCAGCAATCCTTTAATGAAGGCCGAATTGCTGAACTTGAAGGCATTATTGGCAACAGTGAAATTATCGATGTGACCAATCTGAATGTCGGCGATAAAGTGGTCTTTGGCGCGACTGTTATTCTTGAAGAGGAAGACAGTGGTGACAAAGTGACTTACCAAATCGTCGGTGACGCCGAGGCCAATATCGATGAAGGGAAAATATCCATCAGTTCGCCAATCGCACGCGCTTTGGTGGGGAAAAGTGTTGACGATGAAGTCCATGTGCAAGCCCCGGGTGGCGAAAAAACGTATTTCATCGAGGACATTAAATACATTTAACATCGTGGGATTATAATCAAAGTGGTTCGTATTGTTCGTCGAGATATCAACAACGAACCCATAGCGGGCGGCGCACACCTGCCGCCCCTTATTCAACGCATTTACCGCGCCCGTGGTATCAAAGATGTCAGTCAAATTGAATACAGTCTGAAACACCTCAGTCACGCCGATGCCATGCCGGGTATCGATCGGGCGGCTAAATTAATCATGACGGCTATTGGCGAGCATAAGAAACTATATATTGTGGGTGATTTTGATGCCGATGGTGCAACGGCCACCGCTTTAATGGTCCGGGTTTTGCGTCAGCTGGGCGCCTCTGACATTCATTATTTGGTGCCTAATCGATTTGATTATGGTTACGGTTTAACGCCGGGTCTGGTCGAAGAGCTGGCGACAAGAGACTGTCAATTTATTATCACCGTAGATAACGGCATCAGTTCCTCAGCGGGTGTTGATAAAGCCCGGAAACTGGGTATGCAAGTGGTCATTACCGATCATCATTTAGCGCCGGCTGACTTGCCCCGGGCCGATGCCATCGTTAATCCTAATCTTAACCACAGTGAATTTGGAAGTCCGGCTTTGGCAGGTGTTGGGGTGGCCTTTTATTTATTGACACGGGTAATTCGTGTCATAAGCGAATCTTCTCATTATACCCACCTGACGACACAAGGCGTACAGCTTAGTCGATACCTGGATTTGGTCGCCTTAGGCACTGTTGCAGATGTGGTGCCTTTAGATCACAATAATCGTATCTTAATCGCCGCCGGTTTAAAGCGCCTGCAACACCCCGGTGCCAATTGTGGTTTACTGGCCTTGTGCCGTGTTGCGGGTTGTGACCACAGCCGTGCTGATGCGCAAATGATGGCTTTTATGCTGGCCCCACGGCTGAATGCCGCCGGTCGATTAAAAGATATGCACATCGGTATCGAATTGATGCTCACAGAAGATCAAAATCATGCCGATGAACTGGCGCAGGAACTGAACACCATTAACCGAGAACGTAAAGCCATACAAGCGAGGATGCAAGACATGGCTGACTCGGTCATTAAGTCCCTGCAAAAACAAGACAAACTCAGTTCGGCCATTTGTTTGTATCACCAACACTGGCACCAGGGGGTGGTGGGTCTTTTGGCCTCGAAAGTGAAAGAGTACACCCAGCGACCGGTGGTGGCTTTTGCCGATGAAAGTGAGGGTTCTGACTGGGTTAAAGGTTCTGCCCGCAGTATTGACGGCTTGCATATCCGTGATGCTATGGTGATGGTGGACCGTGATAACCCGGGATTAATCAAAAAGTTTGGGGGTCATGCCATGGCAGCCGGTTTAACCCTGAAAAAAGACCACATGGCTGATTTTAAAAAACACCTGTGCCGGGTGGTGGATGATTGTCTGAAAGAATTGCCCGATTGTCAGCAGGTTGATAGTGACGGTGCGGTACCAGTTGAGGACTTATCGTTATTTATGGCGCAACAGTTGGTAGACGCAGGTCCCTGGGGTGCCGGCTTTGAACCACCCTTATTTGATGATTATTTTATCATTAAAGAGAAAAAATCGGTGGCTGAAATTCACACCCGCTTACGTCTGCAAACCATGGATTTAAGCAAACAAATTGAAGCCATAGCCTTTAATTTTATTCCCCATCAATTTCCCGAAGTCGACGACAAAGTGCACATTTGTTATCAAATGCAGATTAATGAGTTCAAAAACAGGCGAAGGCTACAACTATTGATTCGTCACATCGTCTGATATCCTCTGTTATTTATTACTGTTGGTTTTCTTGGAAAGCTTATGAGCAGCTTGACCCGCTGAGCCGGTAAGGCCAGGTAATTGAAGTCATGCGGTTTTGCGAAGCAAAGTAACCTTGTGTCAATGGCGTCCATTCGTGCGAGGATAAAAGACATAATCGCCGTGGCCGCTTTGGTGGCTTCCGCATCCTGCTCTCGCCACGGACCTGCATCCTGTAGGCCATTATTTGTCTGGAACTAAAGTGAATGAAGTCGCAAGATTATTCATTTATAATGATTAGCAACTTTATTAAACATTTCATTCATGCTGCAATATATTGACGGAAAGAAAGACCCCATGCGAAAAGTTGACACTGCCTGGCTGCGCATGGAGACACCCCATAACCTGATGATGATTACCGGCATGATGTTTTTAGATCAATGTCCGGATATTGATGTCTTTAAAAATGTCTTAATCAAAAAATTCCTGACTTTTCGCCGTTTTCGTCAATGTGCCAATCAAAATAAAACCGGTTGTTTTTGGCAGGAAGATAAACATTTCGATATGGCTGCCCATGTCAGACGTGTGGCACTTCCGGGCAAGGCCGATTATCGGGAACTGCAGGACTATGTCAGTAATTTAGCTTCATCGCCTTTGGATAAAAATAAACCCTTGTGGTCTTATCATATTGTTGAGAATTATGTCAAAGGCCCGGTGGTGGTTGTTCGAATTCACCACAGTTATGCCGATGGTATTGCCTTGATTCAGGTGCTGTTATCCATGACCAGTATCAGCCGTGAAAAAAGTCTACAGCTGGATGCAGAGGAGTCTCAACAAGAACAACATGAAAAACTGGATTTATTACATCAAGTCATTAATCCTGCCAAAAAGCAATTTAACCAATCCCTTAAGCTAATGAACGAAATTGCGGGTTTAGGTAAAGAAGTATTAAATAATCCGGCTTTATTAGAAAAGGGTGTCGGTGAATCCATTAATCTCATGGAAGAACTGGTGTCTGCATTGGCATTGAGCAATGATCCAGAAAGTGTCTTTAAATCAGATTTATGTACCCGTAAGCGGGTGGCCTGGTCACAGTCTTTACCGCTCGATGAAGTCAAAGCCGTGGCCAAAGCCACCGGCACAACCGTAAATGACGTACTCATTGCAAATTTAGCCGGGGCCTTACGATCATATATGCTGGATAAGGGGGATGACCCGGAAGAAAAAGTGATTCGCGCCACGGTACCGGTGAACTTGCGGCCATTAAAACATGCCAAAGAATTGGGCAACCACTTTGGCCTGGTTTTTCTTAATTTACCTGTGTTTGAAGGCAACCCGCTGGCCCGTCTGGCTTATGTTCATCACGAAATGAATGAGCTGAAGAAATCCAAACAAGCCTTGGTGACTTTAAGTTTATTAAGTTTGGTGGGTTTGGCACCCACTGCCATCCAAAATTTGCTGTTACATCAGTTTTCCAAAAAGGCCACCGCTGTATTAACCAATGTTCCGGGCCCACAAGTACCCCTGTATATTGCCGGTTGTGAAATTAATAAATTAATGTTCTGGGTGCCTCAAAATGGCACCATCGGTATGGGTATCAGTATCCTGTCTTATAATGGCCATGTTGAATTTGGATTAATTGCCGATAAAAATTTGGTGCCGCAACCTCATGAAGTGATTGCTAATTTTCCGCGTCAGTTTGCCCAGTTTAGTGAGTTGATGATGTTGCATCCATGGGATGGTGAAGTCCATGCTGAATTGTTCGACTTTGTCTAAACTTCGCTTTCGGTTTGATGTGAGCGCTTTTAAGCACACCATGCGGCCATTTTCAAAGTAAAGGCATGGAACGAGGCTGTCACTGTGTTAAAAACCTATTTTATAAAACATAAAAGATTTATACCAGTAATATAAAATATTCGGGTTAAGACTTAAGGATTTTTTTAATCATTCAAATTTGACTCGGCTGCGGTTATAATCAATGGGTTATTTTTGACCGGAGATTTCATGCGAACCATGAGTGTTATAATTATTTTAATGTTGGTTGTGGCGGCTGTCGTCGTTTGGGCGGTAGGACTTTATAACCAGCTGGTGAAAAAGAAAAATCATGTGGAGGATGGTTGGAGCGGTATAGATGTTCAGTTAAAACGCCGATATGACCTCATCCCTAATTTGGTGAAAGTGGTCAAGCAATATGCCCAGCATGAGGAAAAAACGCTGGAAAAAGTGATTAAACTAAGAAACCAAGCTAAACAGGCTGATACCCCGCATCAACAAATTCAACAAGAACAGCAGTTATCCCAGGCCTTATCAGGTTTAATGGTGCAAGTGGAAGCCTATCCGGATTTAAAAGCCAATACCAATTTCCTGGACCTGCAAAAACAATTACAACAAATCGAAACCGATATTCAATATGCCCGTCGTTATTATAATGGCGCGGTCAGGGAATATAACACCTTGGTACAATCTTTTCCCTCCAATATAATCGCCCAGAAATATGACTTCAGAGAAGCCGAATATTTCGAAATTGAAGATCCGGCACACGCAGAAAATCCTGATATCGCGTTTGATTAAGATGATGTCTCGTTGTTTGCTTATTATTGTTGGCATATTGCTGTCACTGACGGCTCCTGCAGCGGAAAAGATACTGTCCTTTGACAGTGACATCTCCCTGCATGTCAGTGGTGAGGTTGATGTAGTCGAGACCATTACAGTCCAGGTTGAACACAATAAAATCAGACGAGGCATTTTCAGAGACTTTCCGACCATTTATAAAAGTCCCTGGTTGACTAAGTCCACGGTCGGCTTTGAAATCGACAAAGTCTTACGCAACGGTCAACCGGAGCCCTATCACACTGAGCCTTTAGCCGGCGGTGTGCGGATTTATATCGGCAATAAGAACCAACTGGTTCCACGTGGCAAACAAACCTACACCATTGCTTATCGCACAGACCGGCAAATGGCGTTTTTAGAAACCCATGATCGTTTTGCCTGGAACGTCACCGGAAATGGTTGGAATTTTCGAGTTGATGAAGTGACTGCCACCATTCATTTGCCGAAAGAAGTCCCGACAGCGGCGGTCAAAGATGAATCAGCCTGGACCGGCTATGCCGGAGACACCGGTGCTGATTATAATGCCGAAATAAAGGAACAAACTATTTTCATCAAGAGCACCCAGGCATTACAGCCTTATCAGGGATTGACGTTAAGGATTGAGTTTATCAAAGGTTTTTTTGAAAATAATCGATCGGCTTTGATGGATTTTTTAACTGACAATTTATTTTGGCTGTTGATGGTAGTGACTTTTATCAGTCTGATGGTATTTTACTGGATGGCCTGGGATCGGGTTGGCCGGGACCCGGAACCCGGGGTGATTATGCCGCGTTTTTATCCGCCTGATGAAATGTCACCGGCCGCAATGCGTTATGTTCTGGATGAAAAAGCCGATGGTAAAAGCTTTACTGCAGCTTTAATCAATCTCGCCGTGAAAGGTTATGTTCAACTGGAAAAAATCAGTCAGGGATATAAAATAATTCGTCAAGCGGGTGAGCCCAAGGAGCAGGCCTCAAAAGGTGAACATTTGGTTTATCAGAAATTATTGCGTTCAAACGACTCAATGGTGATTGATAAAAAATATAACAGTAAGGTCAAAACCGCCCAGTCGGGATTGTTGGCAAAAATCAAGCAAGAGCATAAGGAAAAATGCTTTAAGAATAATTGGGTGTATGCATTTATCGGTATGGGTATCAGCGTTCTGGTGATGCTGGCTTTGTTATTACATCACAATCCGGGTGATCGCAGTGCCTTTGGGGTTCTCGGACAAATTGTCTTTTTTGGGCTTGTGATGTTTTTTATTTTTAAGTCTAAACCTCTCGGTTGGATTCCTGCCATTGCTGTTTTTGTGTTTATGTCGAATTTAAATTTATCGGTTGAGCTTTTCATCATGTTGGGCTTTCTGATTGTGGTGAATCTGTTGTTTATTTATCTCTTGAAGTCGCCAACACCATTCGGTCGGGAGTTAATGGATAAAATTGAAGGTTTTAAATTGTATTTATCTACCGCGGAACAAAACCGTTTGGATATTATGCACCCACCACAAATGAGCCCTGAATTATTTGAACGCTACTTGCCTTATGCACTGGCACTGGGTGTTGAAAATCAATGGTCAGAGCAATTTGCGGCCTATTTAAAACAAGCCGCAATGGACCCGGAAGCGTATCAGCCAACCTGGTACAGTGGTCACAGTTTCGATTTAAGCAGTACCGGCAGTCGCAGTTTTGGTGCCATATCAGGTGGCATGGCCAGTACCTTATCAGCCGCTTCAACACCCCCTTCATCTTCAAGCGGTGGCGGTGGATTTTCCGGTGGCGGTGGTGGCGGTGGCGGCGGTGGCGGTTGGTGAATTAAACCAGTCATTTCATACTATTTTAATACAGCTCATGTTACATTAATCTCTTTATAATCTGTGGTTTAGCATGAAAAAACTGTTTAAATGGTTGTTTGGAATCGTTATCACTGTTGTTTTACTCTTGGTGCTGGCGGTCATATTGTTGCCGATATTTTTTGACCCCAATGATCATAAACCTGAAATCCAGCAAGCTGTTCAAAATCAAATCGGCCGTGAAGTTAGTTTAAACGGCCCCATCGGTTGGTCAGTATTCCCCTGGTTAGCCATCGAACTCAATGATGTCACTGTGGCCAATGAATCTGGCTTCAAAGGTGACAGTCTGGCAGATATAAAAACTTTATCAGCACAGGTTAAATTGATGCCACTGTTAAAAAAAGACATACAAGTGGATACAGTGGAACTGAAAAATCCCAGCTTTAACTTGATGGTGGCCCAATCCGGTCAGTCTAACTGGCAATCAATTATGGATCACATGGCCAGTGATGAAGCGTCATCGCAAAGTGATCAGGCTTCGTCCATTAATATCAATATTGAAGGGATTTTGATTTCCAACGGCCAATTAAATTATCGCGATGCCGGCGCCGGAACGACCCTCAAAGTCTCCAATTTAAACTTTACCAGTTCAGCCATTACTGCCAATAAACCGACTGATATGTCTTTATCAGGTCAATTAGAGGTGGTTGAAAGTCAATTATCATCAGATTTATCGGCTGAGTTTGTGATTAATCACCTGTTATCTGAGCAGGCCATGGTGGTTGACATTAACTCACTGGCATTAGCGGGTGAGATGGATGGTGTACCACTTAAATTCAGGACACAAAAGGGTGGCCAATTGGATTTTGGCCAAGATAAATTGAATATTCCGGAAATTGATATTGAATACGCCAATATTCGTTTAAAGACGCCCCTCACAGGCACTCAAATAAGTGGCCAGTCTGCAAGTTATTCCGGTCAGGTGACAATCAGTCCATTTAATGTCGCTGAATTTTTACAACAACTGGGTGGTGGTTTAGAAAACCAAGCCGATAACAGGCTCAGCGCAACTACCGATTGGTCCATGCAAGGTCAGGTGGTGAATTTAAAAAATATCAATGCCCAACTGGATGATAGTTATTTAACCGGCGCAGTGACCATTTCCGATCTCGATCGTATGGCCGGTGACTTTAGTTTACAGCTGGATCAAATTAATTTAGATCAATATTTGCCGGAATCTGAAACACAGGGCACAACAAACGAATCGGGTGGGGCAGTGGACTTTGGATATTTAGACGGTGAAATAACTGTGGGACAATTAACTGCCATGGGAACCAGTTTAGATAACATTAAACTACATATGACTACGCGGGGCAACGAGTTATCTTTACGCCCCTTAACAGCTGATTTTTATCAGGGGCTATTAAAAACAGAACTGACTTTAGCGCCGGATAAATCGACTGATCAATTGGTGGTTAAACACAGTATGCAGGATATTCAGGCCGGAGAATTTTTAACTGATTTAATGGGTGAGGCGTTTTTAAGCGGACTGGGGCAGTTGCAGGCCGATATTCGTGTTGATCAGCCCTTTTCAGCTGAACCCTTGCGAAGCGCCAATGGTCGTTTATCTTATCACTTGAGTGATGGTGATATTCAAGGTATTGACGTGGTGCAGATGGTGCAACAGGCCCTGAGTTTATTAAATAAGTCAGAAGCGGCCGAAGCCAATAAGGCTTTAGAAACTGAATTTGGTTCCATGGACTTAGAAGCTGAAGTGATGAACGGTGTCATTAAAACCAGCCAACTCTCCCTGCAATCCCCTTACTTTAATCTGATTGGAGATGTGGAAGTGGATTTGGTTGAGCAATCCATCAAAGGCACCATTCAACCCATGTTAACCAATATTCCCGAAGGTATTCTGGACAGTCGGTTTGAACGTTTACTAAATCATCGCATTCCGGTCAGTTTATCCGGTTCGATGTTACAGCCCAGCATTGGCATTGATGTTAAGCAACTGTTGATCAACACCCAAAAAGAAAAAATCGACGCCAAGAAAGAAGAGCTTAAACAGGATTTATTGGATTCGTTATTAGGTAAGGATAAGAAATCAAATGATGAACCTGCTGGCGATACGTCCAATGAACAGACAGGTGATAGTTCGGCTGAGGCTGAAGCACAACCGGATGAAGCTGAAACTGAAGAAGCACCCAAAGAAGATCGGGAAGATCGACTCAAACGCGAGTTGCTGGAGGGTTTGTTCAAAAAATCTAAAAAAGAACCAGAGCCAGAACCAGATACTGAGCCGGAGCCAGAACCAGAACCTAACGCTGCTTAAACTCTATTCAGTGATGTGAGCGTATTAAAACACCGCCGCTTTAATGCGCTCTATTTCATCCCGTGTATCAGCGGCCTTTTCGAACTCTAAGTCCGCGGCATATTGTTTCATCTGTTTCTCAAGTTTCTGTAGTAACTTGCTAATATCTTTGGCTTTATCGGGATTATAGTTTGTTTGACTGTCAGAAACTTTGAGCAACTCTTGTGGATGGCTTTGCTCGTAAACGGCTTGTAAATCGTGAATTTTTCTTTTCACCGAAGTCGGTGTGATATTGTGTTCTTCATTAAAATCAACCTGAATATCGCGTCGGCGATCGGTTTCATCAATGGCTGTTTGCATGGCTGCTGTTATTGTATCTCCATACAAAATAGCCCGACCCTGGACATTTCGACTGGCTCGACCAATGGTCTGAATCAAAGAACTGGCCGAGCGAAGAAAACCTTGTTTATCGGCATCCAAAATGGCTACCAGAGATACTTCTGGCATATCCAAACCTTCACGTAATAAGTTAATACCCACCAGTACATCGAACACACCCTGGCGTAAATCACGAATAATCTCCACCCGTTCCACGGTGGCAATTTCACTGTGTAAATAGCGCACTTTGACGCCTTGTTCGGCCAGATATTCCGTTAAATCTTCACTCATACGTTTGGTCAGGGTGGTGACCAAAACCCGTTCGTTGATTTTGACCCGTTTATTAATTTCCGACAACAGGTCATCGACCTGAGTGGCCACCGGGCGTACTTCGATTTGCGGGTCAATCAAGCCGGTAGGGCGTACGATTTGTTCGACAACTTGTGCCTGGTGCTCGGCTTCGTATTTGCTCGGTGTGGCAGAGACAAACACCATGCGTGGTGTACGTTCTTCCCATTCTTCAAATTTAAGGGGGCGATTATCCAGGGCACTGGGTAATCGAAAGCCAAAATTAACCAGGCTTTCCTTGCGGGAACGGTCGCCTTTAAACATGGCACCAATTTGTGGAATCGTGACGTGTGATTCATCAATCACCAACAAGGAATCAGCCGGTAAATAATCAAACAAACACGGTGGCGGATGCCCCGGTGGTAATCCGGTTAAATGCCGTGAATAATTTTCAATGCCCGAGCAATAACCCAGTTCCTGCATCATTTCCAAATCATACAAAGTCCGTTGCTCCAGGCGTTGCGCTTCCACCAGTTTATTCTGGTCATACAAGACCTTAAGGCGTTCTTTTAATTCTATTTTGATGTTCTCAATGGCATTGAGAACCCGCTCACGGGGTGTGGCATAATGCGAGGTTGGGAAAATATTAATCTGTTCCTCTCGACTGATAGTATGTCCCGTGAGGGGATCAAAAAAATGCAAAGAATCAATTTCATCATCAAACAGTTCTATGCGAACCGCTTCCCTTTCAGAATCGGCAGGAAAGACATCAATAACTTCGCCACGAACCCGAAAGGTGCCACGTTCCAAAACCACATCATTGCGGGTATACTGCATTTCAGCCAGTCGACGCAATAAAGTGCGTTGATCAATACGCTCGCCCACGGCCAGAGATACCAACATTTGTAAATAGGATTGCGGGTCACCCAAACCGTATATGGCCGACACCGTTGCCACAATAATAACGTCTTTGCGCTCCATCAGGGCTTTGGTTGCTGATAAACGCATCTGTTCAATGTATTCATTAATCGACGCGTCTTTTTCAATATATAAATCCGACGCCGGGATATAAGCCTCCGGCTGGTAATAGTCATAATAGGAGACGAAATATTCCACCGCATTGTCAGGGAAGAATTCTTTGAATTCGGTGTAGAGCTGGGCTGCCAGGGTTTTATTGTGCGCCATAATCATGGTGGTTTTTTGCACCTTCTGAATCATGTGCGCAACAGTAAAGGTTTTACCGGAACCTGTTACACCCAATAAGGTCTGGGCCTTAAGACCATCCTCGAATCCGGCAGTCAGCTTTTCAATGGCCTGTGGCTGATCACCGGCAGGCTCAAACGGGCTGTTAATTTTGAACGGCGTGGCTGACTTATTGATTTGTAAATTGACGATATCCATGGCTGGATATGATATAGGAAAAAGTCAGCTATATTAAGATGTATTTGCCTGACAAATTAGTTTTTGTTACGAATTTCTATGGTGATAACTTACCTTGATAGTTTAGAAAGGGATGTGAGCACGTTGAATAGCACCAGATCGCAATGTTGATTACCAAACTCATAAGCGGATAAATCAGATGAAGCCAATTGGTTTTTGATTTGGTTTCTAAGCGTGACTTTGGCTCTAAAATAACGAGTTTTTACGGTTATTTCATTAAGGTTTAAAATTTCTGCTGTTTCTTTAGTACTCATTTGCTCAATAGCTCTTAGTACAAACACAGAGCGGAACTTTTCTGATAAATGATCCAATTGTTGACTGAGTAAAGTTTGCATGTGTAGACCCTGTAAGATGTCATCGGGTTGCTTATTGCGGGTTAAATGACTTTGACCAAGTTGATGATTATCCATCATTATTTGTTCATCTTCACCCATGGTTTGTTCCCTGGCATGTTTTCTTAAATACATTAAAGCTTCGTTTCGAGTGATGCTGGCAATCCAGGCGGCGAATACCCCGGGACCTTGATAGCTGTCGAGTTTTTTAAAAGCTTTAATGTGAGATTCCTGAACGATATCCATGGCAATGGCGTGATCCTTGATAACGCTTCTTGCCACCCTGAACATGCGTTGATTATGTCTTCTTACCATTTCACCATAAGCCATAAAACCTTCTTTTTTTATTCTTTCTATGATGTCATCATCAGAAACTTCAGACTTGGGCATGGGGATTGATGACACCTCAATCCCATGCTTTTGATTACTCGCTTGTTTCACATTTAATTCCAGGTTTATGGGCTCGATAGCTGAATGATACCTCGCATCGAAGGATGAAAGCCACATTCATAGTTCATCACTTGTTCCACAATATAACTAAATTCATCACCTTTATTAAGTGTTTGTGACAAAATTTCTTGTGAATCCGTATCAACAATATTGTGAGGAAAACTGTCTTTATTAGTCCACACGATTCTATCACCCTTGGCAACATCGATTGATTCAGGAATAAAAGCAAAATTGCTAATTTCTACATGATGTGTCACGGGAGCCCGTAATTTATTCGAACGATCTTTGTTTTTGCCGAAGGCTAAATTAATTTGAAACATTGTTAATATCGTTATCATAAATAGTATAAAAAAGGGTTTCATGATAGTTTCTGTTGTATCATCAGGCTATGGTCTAAATGGGCTTTAAAAGCTGGCAAAACAGACTCCAATAATGATTTCAATTCTGCATTCTTGGCTGATGGTATAAGCTGTTGTTCAATGACACCGATCACTGCTTGGTGGTAGTCCACCTCGTGATCAATATAAGCCTTGTCAAAAGCTTTGCCTGATAAGGTTTTAAGCTTGGCTTCATGCTGTTGAGATTGCTCGGCTAAACTAAAAACTAAATCATTGTTTTCTGGTTCAACACCCAAACGAGTAACCAGTTCTACGGCTGCGTCAAGCACAGATTGGTGGTCGACAATCATTAGATTGGCAAATTTTTTCACCTCTTTATTGTCAGAGTATTCGATGGCAATGTGACCGGCTGAGATGTCAATCTTATTAGCTCCAACAACAATGGCGGCAATATTGGCATCGGTTAAGGAATCAGATTCATGCTTTTCGCCATTGTGTGCATCGGCAAGCCCCCAAAAGGATGACAAAGAAAGTGCGCTAATTAATAAGACTTTTAAGTAGGATTGTGTATTTAACATATTGATTTCACCTTATAAAAAAATTAAGAAAAATGAACTGTGTTCATCTTAAGGATGCAGGAGAAAAGCAAAAGGTTCCGGATATTTTACAATATAAGATTTTCTTTAATATATTAAACATACAGAAAGAGATCGATAATGGTGACATCAATTAATAATGATGCAGTTCGACCAATCAATGTTTTATTTAACGGAGGTCCCGTTTCGGCTTCGGTCTGGATGCACTTTGCTTACTCCAAACCAAGGGTGCTAAAAAATAGCCAGGCTTTCTTTTGGTGGCCAGTTGCCTTTGAACATGGTTCCAATTTGCGGAATGGTGACATGTGATTCAACAATGACCAGTAGCGAATCGGCCGGAAAAATATCTGTTACTTTACCCCGGACACGGAAGGTGCTTCGTTCCAAGACCAGATTATTGCGTGTATATATCGCATTTCTGCCAGTCGGTATAATAAGGTCCGTTAATCAATGCGCTCACCCACAGTTGAGGACACCAGTATTTTTAAATACGATTGTGGGCCGGTCAATATATAAATCAGACGCCGGAATATAGGCTTCCGGCTGATATTAATCATAATAAAAAACGAAATATTTCACCGCATTGTCGGAGAAAAATTCTTTAAATTCTGTGTATAACTGCGCTGTCAGGGTTTAATTATGCGCCAATGATTATGGTGGTTTTTTGCACCTTCTGAATCATATGTGCCACTGTAAAGGTTTTACCTGAACCTGTTACACCCAAAGGTCTGGGCCTTAAGACCATCCTCGAATCCGGTAGTCAGCTTTTCAATGGCCTGTGGCTGATCACCGGCAGGCTCAAACGGGCTGTTAATTTTGAACGGCGTGGCTGACTTATTGATTTGTAAATTGACGATGTTCATAATCGACTATGATATCGGATTTGATGTTGACTATACACCTATTTCAATGGCATTGAATGATTAGGTGCCGAGAAAAATTAATTGAGTTCTTGGTTTTTAAGAGCTTCTCGAATTTTTGCTTTGGCGATACTCTTTTTGGCGGCTTTTTTAGCGGCTTTACTGGCAACAGCAATGAGTTGTTGTTGAATTTCCTCTTGTTGAATAGTTTGTAGATCGTTTTGTAGCTTTTGGTTATGCTTAATCAAATCTTGAATGTGACGATACATCTTTTCAACTGAAGCAGAATGTTGCTCAACTTTATGAAGGATTGCCTCACATTTTTCTACCATCTCAATTAATTTTTTATCCGTCATGTGACATCGCCTTCAAGGTTGCATAAGGATACATGGTATCGACTGAGCCAACAATTTTATGATCAAATTCTTTCACAATGGATTTATTTTTATCCGGGTAATCTAAATGGTTTAAAAAATATCGCATACAATTAATTCTGGCGCGTTTTTTATCATCTGATTTAACCACTGTCCAGGGGGTCAATGGGTTATCAGTGTGAAAAAACATGTCTTTTTTCGCTTTCGTGTATTCTTCCCATTTGTCTAATGATTCCACATCTACCGGGCTTAATTTCCAATGTTTCAAGGGATCATTTTTACGACTGTGAAATCGTCTTAATTGTTCTGGTCGTGTGACAGAAAACCAGAATTTAAAAAGTATGATACCGGAATTGACTAGCATTTGCTCTAAAGGAAAGACCTGTCGAATAAATTCGTCATATTCTTTTTCAGTACAAAATTTCATCACCCGCTCGACTCCGGCGCGGTTGTACCAGGATCGATCGAAGAAGACCATTTCCCCACGTGTTGGCAGTTTTTCGATGTATCTTTGAAAATACCATTGGCCTTTTTCACGTTCGGTGGGTTTTTCTAAGGCCACCACGTGAGCCGCCCGAGGATTTAAATGTTCCATAAATCTTTTGATGGTGCCACCTTTACCGGCCGCATCACGTCCTTCAAATAAACAAACAATACGTTGACCGGTTTCTTTGACCCAACTTTGTACTTTTAACAGTTCAGTTTGTAGTAGGTGCTTTTCAGTTTCATAATCAATTAATTTAAGTTTAGTGTCATAAGGGTATTCACCTGCCGCATAAGATAACTTTAAGAGTTCCTTTCCAGAAATATTGTTTTTATTCTTCATAATGTATTTATGATTTGAATACTTCTGCAATTGCTTTTTAGCTTGTTCACTATGAATGGATTGATTATTAGTCATGGTATTATCATATTTTTTCAAAAGATTTAATCTGTGGGTTCTACGTAGTCCACAATTATTATTTTACCTTTAATCAGATGATTGAAGTTAAATTTAAGCCTTATCAGCTCAATATCTAAAACAATGTTTGACAATAGTCAAAATTTTTAAAAATGAAAATTTGACAAGCACCGGATTATTTTACACAATCTATTAGATTGACATGAATTTACAAAGAATAAAATGTCAGTAAATCAAAATTTATTCACCCTCTTATAAGTAAAAAATATAATGAAAAAAACAGTTCTTAGCCTTTGTTTGTTTGTCATGGTTTCAGCTTTTGCAGAAAAAAGCGAAGAGACTTCTTTTAACCGCAGCATTGATATTGAATCCAAAGTGGTTACTGATAACAAGGTTCGCATCAAAGGTGAGACCGTTCCATATACTGCCACCACCGGTACTCAGCCTGTATGGAATGATGAAGGTAAGGTGACAGCCACCTTGTTTTATACCTATTATCGGCGCAGTGACGTGAAGAACAATGCCGCCAGGCCGATTATCGTGTCGTTTAACGGCGGGCCCGGTTCGGCTTCGGTGTGGATGCACATTGCCTATACCGGACCACGCGTCTTGAATATTGATGATGAGGGTTATCCGGTGCAACCCTATGGCTTTAAAGACAACCCCAGCTCAATTTTAGATGTCGCCGACATTGTCTATGTTAATCCGGTGAATACAGGGTATTCACGGATGGTTAAAGATGAAGAGGGTAACTATCCTGACAGGAAAACATTTTTCGGAATTAATGCGGACATCGATTACTTGTCTGACTGGATTACCACTTTTATGACGCGCCATAACCGTTGGCGTTCTCCGAAGTATATTATTGGTGAAAGTTATGGCGGCACCCGGGTGATGGGTCTGGCGGCAGCCCTGCAAAATAAAGAGTGGATGTATCTCAATGGTGTGATTATGGTATCACCGGCAGATTATCAGGCCATGGGGTCAGATCCGGCCATTTCGACTGCCATTGACTTCCCCTATATGACGGCAACGGCCTGGTATCACAACATGTTACCATCGGATTTACAAACCAAAGATTTAACCGAAATCTTACCCGAGGTGGAAGACTTTGCGATTAATACCCTGATGCCGTCGTTGGCAAAAGGTGGTTATATTTCTGATCAAGAGCGTCAAGCTGTGGCCAAAAAAATGGCACATTATTCGGGGTTAAGTGAAGAGGTTATTTTACAACGCCATCTGCATGTCTCACCCCGTTTTTTCTGGAAAGAACTGTTACGGGATAAAACCGGGCAAACCATCGGCCGACTGGATTCACGCTATTTAGGTATGGATAAATTTATCACCGGTGACAGCCCCGATTACAGTGCTGAGCTGACTTCATGGTTGCACTCGTTCACGCCGGCGATTAATTATTACATCAGTGAAGAGTTAAATTACAAAACCGATGTGCCCTATAACATGTTTGGTGATGTCCATCCCTGGGATCGAACCAATAACCAAGTCCGTGAAGGTCTGCGTCAAGCCATGGCCCAAAACCCCTATTTGAATATTTTGGTACAGTCCGGTTATTACGATGGCGCCACCACGTATTCCGCAGCTAAGTACACCTTAAACCAGATTGACCCAAGCGGCGATATGAAAGACCGCATGACCTTTAAAGGCTACCGCAGCGGCCATATGATGTACCTGCGCAAAGACGACTTACAAAAAGCCAACGATGATATTCGTGCCTTTATTGAGAAAACCACGACCAAGGGTAAACCAGCTAAATATGAATAAACACCCTGAATGCTAACTGACAAGCACGAATTCAACCCTAATAACCTTGCTTCAATTGTGTTGATATTTGTTTTTGTTTTGGGTTCAGTCAATGCCCAAACCTTACCCAACGGCTGGCAGCTCGAAACTGTTCACGGACCTTCACAAGTGGGCATTGTTGAGACCATTGCGGTAGATATCAATCAGGATGGTTTGATTGATGTGGTGTCGGCTTCGATTGATGATGGGCATGTGCGGGCTTATATCAATCAGGATAATTTGCAATTTGAGCAGAGTATACTGAGTCAGGATGTTTTAGGTGCTTACCGGCTAACCGCAACGGACCTCAATGGAGATGGAAATACTGATTTTCTGGTGTCTTCAATTGAGCGTAACGAGGTCATTGCTTTGATTGCTGATAATCAGGCCCAACCGTATGGCTATCGTCATCAGGTCATTGCCGGTAACACCCGAATTCCCACTGATGCCCAGGCCGGAGATTTTAATGGTGACGGTTTAATGGATGTGGTCAGTATTTCCTTTGAAGACAATCAATTGCTGTTGCATGTGCAAAACAACCAGGGGGATTTCTCAACTCAAGTCATCGCATCATCAGTTCAACAACCCAGAAAGTTAGTGGTGGCTGATTTTAATCAGGACCAATGGCCGGATATTATGCTGGCCTCATCAGGTGATGACAGTGTTCGTTTATTCGCCAATGCCGGTAACATGATATTCAGAGAAATTCTGATCAGTGATCAATTAACCGGTATCAGGTTCATTGCACTTTGTGCTAAAGCGAGTGATATGTATCCCAATTTTGTGGCGGCGGTGACTGATGCTGATCAGGTCATGTTATTTACCAATAACGGCCAGGATAGTTTTACCGGTACAGTGATTGATGATGATTTGCCGGCTGCAGACGGCGTCAGTTGTGCCAATTTGGACCAGGATGCTGATTTAGAGCTGATAAGCATTTCGCGGCTTTATGACAGAATTTATATGCAGGAAATCAGTGGCCCTCAAAATAAGCAGGTTATTGCCGGCAGTCGCGACGGTTATATCTCCGCAACGGCAGCCAATTTAGAACATAACGGTTTACCGGTTATCTTAACCCAGTCTTTTTTTGAAAATCGAAATCTTTTTTATAGCCTGGACAGTCAGCCTCAGGAACAAGTCATTTGGGAAGATTTTCCTGACGGTGCACTTTATGTAGAAGCAGGCGACATCGATGGCGATGGTGACCAGGATCTGGTGTATGCCGCTTTTCGCGGAGATAAAGTTTATTGGGCAGAACAAACCGCAGATGGATACAGCAGGCATGTAATTTATGATGCGGTTGATGGGCCCCAAAGTGTCACGGTTTTTGATATTGATGAAGACGGTGATATGGATGTCTTAACGGCGGGGGCCTGGGATGATCGATTTTATTTTCATCAAAACCGGGGACAGGGTGAATTCAAAACATATGTCATCAGTGACCAGGCCAATAATCCGGCACGGATTGCGGTCATGGATGTGAATGGTGATTCTAAACTTGATGTGCTTACCACCTCAAGTTTAGATGACAGTTTACGCTGGTTTGATGTTAACGGTGTTATCTTCACAGAACATTTAATTGATGATCAGCTTGATGGCGCTTTGGCCTTGAGCGTAGAAGACGTCAACGATGATGGTCTGAACGATATCATTGTGGGGAGTTATTTTGGTGATTCTGTCACTGCTTTTTATAACAACGGTTTGGGTCAGTTTAATCGACAGGATTTATCAACAGACAAAGTGAAACCGACCATCATAGCAACGGCCGATATTGATAATGATGGTGATACAGATATTCTGTTTAATGCCTCAAACGATAAAAATGTTTGGTTATTAAAAAACACTGACAATCAATTTCAAGAGAGCTTAGTGTACCAGGGTGAAGATATTATTAAGGGCATGGCACTGACTGATGTTAATATGGATGGTTACTTAGATATCCTGTCTGCCAGCGATCAAACCGGTTCTGTACAGTTGAGTCAAAACGTACCAGGTTCAGGGTTTGATACCACCTTATTAACTGAATTAAGGTTTGGTGTCAGCGCCATTATTCCCTTTTCCCAGGACCCATCCGGCAGACCCCGACTGGCACTGGCTTCCAATAAAAACAACAGCATCATGATTTTGTCAAACAGTGATTTGATTTTTGAATCAGGCTTTGAGTGAGCTTATAAATAAAACCAGGTTTGGCTCATGCCAATGTACAAAAACATTGAGAATAAAATCATCCAGAGTAGCTGTATAAATTCTGTTTTTAAAGACAGATAATTTCTCGAAAGCTGCCAGAAAGCCATGCCAACGATGTAATAACGGTGTTCAATCAGCGGCATGGCAATAACAGACAAGGGTAAGAATAGATACAGCCAGTTCCACACATTTTCTTTAAGTTTTAGGGTGCTTAAAGCCAGTATTGTATAAGCTGATAAGCCATAAGTAATCAATTGTAGCCAAAGGTAATCATTGATGTGATTAAGCAGCCAGTTTCTAAGAAAGGCGTTTAATGTCGGACTGTTGTACTGATGGGTCACTGAAAAAGTGAATAGGTAAACAGGAAGTCCTATGATAATTGGCACTAAAAGCCAACGTTTATGTTTGAGTAAAGAGTAAACTTGTTGATAGCGGCTCAAAAACAAGGGCCAGAACACCAACATGAAAATCACAACCATAAAATAAATATTGGTTAAATTAATCGCCACCTGATGGGAATCTTTGTCGCCCAATGAAATGCCACCATTGAGATAGAAAAAGAATAAAAACCCAAGGGCGCTCAGAATATAAGGCACTATTTTGATTATCGCCTGGCGGACATGCTTTCGTATTAGGTGAGTGTCATTAAATTGGAAACTCTGAAAAAATGTCAGGGTGGCAAACAGACCAATCCAGACTAAACTGGGTTGTCTGATTAAAACAGCTAAACTGGCCAATAGGGCAGTGGCCCAGTGATTTTTTAAACTGTATTGGTGGTAGGCTAAATACATCAAAATCAGCGCCATTATGTCAGTATAAATCAGCGGATAGTAGGGCAGTGCGATGGGTAAGAAAAAAAGCTGTGATGCCAGAATCCAATTCAATGATTCGTCTTCATCTCGACAAACCGACATAATCACGAAGACCATCATGAACGTGAATGCAAAACTGATGAGTCGAAAATCTACAAGTTGTGTTAATCCAAGCAGGTTGCCAATTTGTGCATAAATCTTGTGGAAAATTATAAAAGTGGTGATACTCGATATATGCGTGACGTCACCATCCATTAATGACTTAATTTGTCCGAAATGCAGGCTTTCGTCAACCACGAATTTTTCAGCCTGCATGATAAACATTATGACCAAAGTCGCTAATGCAAGCACTATAAATTTAACGTGGCTCCGAGTCATAACAAGCAGATTATTAATGTGGCATGATTATAGCTCGAAGCTCGGCTTTATTAAAAGCGAGTCTAGTTAACTATTGCGTGTAACGGTTAATCCTTTATCTGAGTAGATTCTGAAAAATGTCGGTGGCCTAAGGGTGGCAAGACAATTCACAGAGTCTGGTGACACCCAAGCAAGTTATATTTCAAAATGGCTGGAATGAAAGCAAAGCTGGGTTAGCTTACAAGTGATATCAGGATAAAGGGCCCGGTATTGGGCCCTTTGCGATTTTAATTTAAAGGGGAATTATTGAGGGTTCAAAGTGGCCACTTCGCCAAAAGTGTAATTCTTCAGTTTAAATTCAACTTTTTGTGTTAATTGGTAAGGAACGGCTTGGCCGTTAACAATTTTTTGTTGAAATTGCCATTTCTTTATGCTGTTTAATGTGGGTTCTTCAAACATCCTTGCTGGCTTGGCTTTGATAATGGTTGCTGAAGACATTTGCCCTGTTTCATCCACATTTATCAATAAATCAACCCAACCCTCCTGTCCGGCTAACTGAGCTTTGGACGGATAAATGGGCTGATATGATTTGATGACGCCACCTGCCTGATTAGTGTTGGATGCCTTGGTTCCCATATTGACGGGCTTAGAGGTAGCGGGTGTTTGTGTTGAAACTGCCAGTAACCCCAGTAACATCGGTAAGGTCATTTTAAAGTGTGCTTTCATACATAGTCTCCTGTTAAAAATGATTGATGTAGTAAGTATGACTTTTGGCCTATACAATAAGTTCAAATATAAATTATTGGATATTGCCAATTGTTTGAGTATTTTTAATAATTATTGCGGGTAGTAATGAGGCATTTAAGTTAATTAGGTAGATAATGGTTTATGGTTTCAACTGGGCTTGAAGGGATAACCGGTTGATATGAGAACAGCTTGTTTTAATGCGATTTTGGGCTATTATCGATGACGTGAATAATTTCTCTTAAGACGCAAGTGGCATAGGCACCGGGCTGTAACTTGAAGCTAATCTGCAGAGTGTCATCATGCCAATGATGAGAAATATTGTTGGGGTATATACGTATGGATCTCCGGTCCTGTTTAACTCGGTGGGCGATAAAACCAGGTTGGTAATCGGGTAGGGTGTTAGCGATGCTGTTTTCAAGCGCTGCGCATTCTTCGGTACTTTGAACCTCATCTTCGCCCCATAAGGCTGCGGTTAAATGAATATCAAAAGCGGCTAAACGTTCTGTTAATTCGCTTTTTGTGGCATCGCTGGCCGGGAACCAGGAATGGCTTTGATCGAGCTGTAAAATATCACCCGGAATGAACTTTTGCCATAAATCATTTTGTATGCGATGAGCCACAATCAAATTAAAAATGTGACTACGAGCGGTCGAAATAAGAATACCGCGAAGTTTTCTGTTATTAACTTTAATTTGACCGGCAAACCAATCTTTGGCCTGTTGGATATTGTTTAAATTGTTTCCAAAACGCTGGGGACCAAAGTAATTGGGCACGCCCTGTTTTTTTATAAACTGAATGTTTTCCTCAATGGTGTTTTTATCACCTGTGATGTCTCGAATTACCAGTTTAAATTCATTGGCTGTTAACTGACCGGTTTTGATTTTAGTCTGATGCCAGTGATGATCGAGTATGGTGACTTCATCGGGTAACCTGGTTCTGATAGCCTCAATATCGGATAATTTAGGTAATTGGACGCTGAACCATTGTTGGGTCACTGCATGGCGGTCTTTCATGCCGGCGAAGCCAACTTGCCTCGCAGGTACTTTACAGGCACTGGCTAATTGAGTGGCCACCCAGGCTGTGTTACAGTTAATTTTTTCAATTTTAAACCACAGATGTTCACCACTTCCTGTGAAATCAATTTTATGGTGCTCGATGACTTTGAAATCTTCAGCATTTGTTTTGATTTCACCTTGGCAAGTCACTGTATACAAGGTGGGAAATAACTCATTATAGCGAGGAGTCATAAATGTTGTGGCAATATAGTGATAATAATTTGATATTATACTTATATAATGTTTTTAAAAAAGGACCTTAAGAAGGTCCTTTAATTGGATGCCTTTATTAATTAGACTAATTCTTCGTTTTAAACCCATGCCCAATGACAATCTTTTAATCTATTTGCTTTTACCCAGCAACCATTTGAAAATATCAATTTTCTTCGACCGTTAATGGGGCATGATACCTGTGCTGTACATGCAACCATTATTGTATCGCCAATACTGTACTGATTATCGCACTGATTTCCCACTGCTGTGACCGTTCCTGTGCAAACAGAAAGTTTTACTTTACCCAGTTCTTTGGCTGTTTTTTCATCTAGCTCTTTATCAACATCTTCAGGGTTAAACACGTCATTATCACTTAATTCTAGGGATTTGCCTTGATCTTCATCATACATAATTATTCACCTGGTTAAATTATTGCGCGATGCATTAAACCCTAACCCATTAAATGGGAAAGGGGGCTAATTAATTTATGCGCCAACGAGCGGTCAATAACGCCAAATTTATTGAAATAAATTTAAAACAGGCTGATTAAAAGATAAGAAGCATTCTTGGAGTCTATATATTGCGGATTTTGTAATGATGATATAAGGAGTCGGTGTGTTTTGATAGGGATAGATCAAATACATCCTGTATTTGCCACTTCATTCGTTTGCGGTGGTTGCTGAATTGATTTGGGTTTATATTTTGTAATGAGAAATTAATTGTGGTTGGGATAGGGATTGATGAAATGCTTCCTGCATTTCACCCTGCGGGCGCCTATGGCGTCAAAAAAGTTTCAGGAAAACTTTTTCATGTAACCCGTAGGGACATTCACAGGGATGTGAATGGTAAAATGTGTTCCTGACGAATTTTTATTCGTATCATCCTGATACTCACCCCTTCGGGGCTGGCGTGAAACTTTGCTCCGGGCAAAGTTTTCGAACCCGGAAGAGGCTTCTCAAATGCTAACGTCTCCGCCAATTATTGAGACGGGCTCAATAAATCTGATAAGAATTACTGGGAATTTAGGATGTTACAGTTTATTTGGGATAGGGATTGATGAAATACTTCCTGTATTTCACCCTGCGGGCGCCTATGGCGTCAAATTTTGTTCCAGACAAAATTTTCGAACGGAGGTTTCTCATTAGTATCTCTCCGCCACTTTATAGAAAAAGACCAATAAAGTGGCGGAGAGATAGGGATTCGAACCCTAGATACGCTACTAACGTATGCCGGTTTTCAAGACCGGTGCATTCAACCGCTCTGCCATCTCTCCGCATTGTGTGATGTGTTTTATGAGTCATCAGCTCAGGTTTGAAACAGCACCGGTCTTGACAAGACCAGCTCAGGTTTCGTGTTATGGCGGTTTTGGCGTTAGCCAAAGAAGCCTTAACTAAGAAACCGTATAGAGCGTGCATTCAACCGCTCTGCCATCTCTCCGCATTGTGTGATGTGTTTTATGAGTCATCAGCTCAGGTTTGAAACAGCACCGGTCTTGACAAGACCAGCTCAGGTTTCGTGTTATGGCGGTTTTGGCGTTAGCCAAAGAAGCCTTAACTAAGAAACCGTATAGAGCGTGCATTCAACCGCTCTGCCATCTCTCCGCATGGGTTGCGTACTTTATCTTAATTGATCTGTTATTTCCAGATTTTTTTTGGCGACTTTTCATTTTATTTAGGGTGGAAATGGCAGTGGCCTTTTTATTTTCAGTGAAAACGGCTAAAATACGCGCTTTCCTTGAATGTTGAATTAAATTATGTCTTTAGAAACCGGTGATAAAGCCCCTGATTTTTCATTGATTGCCGATAATGGTAAACCTTATAAATTATCTTCCAAAGCCAAAAGCAAGATGATGTTGGTGTTTTATCCGGGTGACGGTTTGCCGATTTGTGAAAAGCAATTTTTGGATTATAAAGAAGAGGCTGATGCATTTAAAAAACAAGGTGTCGAGGTTGTTGGTATTTCAGGTAATGACATAAAAGCCATTAAGGCCTTTAAAAAAGAACATGATTTACCTTTTGTCATGCTGAGTGATGAAAAAGGTGAAGTGGCTGAGCAATATAATGCATTTGGTTGGTTTGGTGTTAAACGTGCGGTCTATTTGTTAGATAAAAATTTAGAGATTTTATATCGACATATTGAGCCGGTTTCGATTTATGCCAGAACCTCCGAAGAGTTACATGATGTGATTGAACGTAAATCGTAATCTAAACCACTCTTATGTAAAAAAACCGGCTCAAAGGCCGGTTTTTTTGTTGGTTCTATTATTTTGACCTAACTTAAGTGGCTGAATGATTTATCCAACTGATGATGTATTTCCTTTTCTATGACGGGTTTAAAGGCCATCATCATAAAATTGAGTTGAGCGGTGATAAGCAGTTCTTCATGATCTAATTTCACTTCACCTTTTATGCCACTACCTTTTAATTGGTAGTGGTTTTCGCCGATAGATTGGTGGTGAATGTGATATTTGTCAGCCAGGTCTTTTAATAACTCGTCGATAATTATCTGACTCTGTTCTAAGCGACACGGCATGGGGTAGGTGATATTAATAGTTGACATAAAATTTAGTTACACTCCAGTGGTGACGTACTTTATCACCAATAATTGACAAGGTGTTATTGAGTTTCTTTAATTTTTTGCATTAATTGCCAAAACGCTTCAAAACGACCATAAAAACCTCGCTTAACCAAATCCTTAATTAACCGGGTTTGGGTGTCTTCTTGTGATAATTTTGTGGTGTATATATGCGCCACCGGTTTATTGTTTTTTACAAGCAAGCCTTTATCTAGCATAACCTGCATCATTTTAAGAGTGGTGGTGTATGTGGTTGTTTGCTGTTGTTGTTTCAAATGTTCATGAACGGCGCGAACTGTGGTTGGGCCTAATTGCCATAGTATCGACAATATCAAAAGTTCTTTGTGCGTTGGTAAGGGTAATTCGTCAGTATTCATAAAGGCATGTTGCTGTTAATCAAAAACAATGTCTTTAATGACGGTACGCACGACTTTGTCATCTTTTTGATAAATAATTTCTTCAATATAGCATTCATGGGTATTAATCCAGATTGCGGTTCTTTTATCCGGCCTATTTTGATATTGTCGATGAACCAGGGTTCTGTTGTTGTCAACGGCAATAATAATAAAGGAATATTGTTTGGCTTGGTTTGAGTTGAGTACCGACCATTGCATACGGTCTTTGGGGTTGTGACATACTTGTTGGGTCAGTTGCCAGGACATCAGTTGGTTGCTGAGCAGTGGCTGATGGCTGTTTAATTCAAATGGCTCATTATGATCAATGCCCTGATAATGGGTGCCACCGGGTTGGTGACTAAATTTATAAAGTTTATTTTTAAAGGCCACCTTTTGTCGCATGGTATGTTGTATGACTTCCGTTGAGTTCATGTGATGGGTGAAGTCGGTTTGTTCAGTGCGTTTGAAGTTTAATAATGAGGCTAAGCCTGCGGTGCCTTCAGTTGTGTCGGTCAGTTGATACTGGTTCTTGCCAATTGGCTTCAGTGTACTGGTCAGTTTAGCCTTCACTGCGTCATCTTCATAAACGTCATAGGTGGCGGTAAAGAGCCGGGGGCTTGCCTGTACTGTAAAAGAAAAACCGACACAGGCAATCAGGGTCGTTATGAGTATTGTTAAATGTCTGACCATACAATGGGTTGGTTGATAGCTTGATTGTTAAAGTAAAGATGATTGTTCTGCCAATAAATCTGACCGGTTGCGATGTGGTCAACAGTGGCAGTCAGCAGTTTATGTTCTTTCGACAGCAGACGTGCTGCTAAAGTTTCAGCACTGTCTTCAGTTGTGACATTGATGTGGCATTGACTGATACTGTGTCCCTGATCTAAGTTTTGATTGACAAAATGAACTGTGGCACCGTGTATGCTTTGCCGGTCATCCAATACCCGTTGATGGGTGTTGAGACCGGGATAAAGTGGTAAAAGAGAAGGGTGTATATTGATGATTTTAAAAGGGAAATTAGCGACAAATTCAGCGGATAATAATCGCATGAAACCGGCCAGAACAATGAGGTCAGGATTGATTTTTTTCAGTAAGGCGAGGGTCTGTGCTTCTGCCGATTTGGCATCGCGCCAGGGTATTATGGTCGTGGCAACGCCATGATTTTTTGCGATATTCAATCCGGCTGCCTGCTTGTGATTGCAGATTACATGGCTGATGGTGTAGTTTTCCTGATGCTCAAGCAAAGCCTGTAGATTACTGCCACGTCCGGAAATAAAAACAACAACGCGCATTAAACCAGGGTCACATCTTGACCGGTGTGTGGTGTAATCTGTCCGATAGACCAGGCGTTTAACTTTTGAGATTGAAAATGAGACAGGGTTTGTTTCACGGCATCTTCAGGCACAATAAGACAAAGACCAATACCACTGTTAAAGGTTTTCAACAGTTCAGTTTCTTCTATGTTCCCCAATTCTTGTAAATAGTTAAAGATTTTAGGCAGTGGCCAGCTGTCACGTTGTATTTCCACAGCCAATCCTTCAGGTAATACACGGTTAATATTTTCCATGAGTCCGCCGCCGGTGATATGGGCCATGCCTAACACGGGTGCATTCTGAGCCAGCAAGTTTAAAACCGACTTGGGGTAAAGGGTGGTGGGGGTTAATAATTTTTGGCCTAATGTGCTGTCCTCAAATGAAGCAGATAAGTCGAGCTTATGGTCATCAATTAATCGTCTGATTAAGGAATAGCCATTACTGTGGGGGCCACTGGATTCGACACCAATAATCCGGTGTCCGGCTTCAATGTCTCGCCCGTCTATAATTTTGGTTTTATCAACGACCCCAACCACAAAACCGGCCAGATCATAATCACCCTGAGTGTACATGCCAGGCATTTCTGCAGTTTCGCCGCCAATTAAGGCACATCCTGATAAGCGACAGCCTTCAGCAATACCACTGATAACTTCTGCGGCTTGCTCATTCTGCAGGTGTCCACAGGCATAATAATCCAGAAAAAACAGCGGTTCGGCGCCCATGACAATGATGTCGTTGACACACATGGCAACCAAGTCAATACCGATGGTGCTGTGGTCATTCATGAGTTGGGCTAATTTTAATTTTGTACCAACACCATCGGTGCCTGAAACCAAAACCGGGTTGTCACAATTGACCTGAGATAAATCAAATAATCCACCAAATCCGCCCAGTGAACCCATAACCCCGGGTCTGTGGGTGTTTTTTATCAATGGTTTAATTTGTTGTACTAAGGCATTGCCGGCATCAATATCCACACCGGCCTGTTGATAAGTATAGGACTTTTTATCGCTCATGTATTTACGGACTCTAAAGCAAGTGCGATTGTATTCGATTGCGGCACGAATGTGTTAAAAAAAGGCCATAGATTTGCAGACCGGTGTGCTGTTTGTTGACTGTTCAGGATTAATTGTTTAATTGCTGTTATCTTCCTTTATAATTAGCGGTATGAAAGTGATGATTTATATGATGTGTTTGTTGGCCACTGTTGCCACAGCACAAAGCGATAATTTAAATAGTGCAGCTGCTTTGGTGGATGGTCAGAGGGTACAGGATAATGCTCAGATTATGGCAGCCATTACAGCAGTCATCAGTAAAAAAACCGGTTTAAGTGAACAAACCATTACCGAACAAGAATGGTTAGATGAGTCATTCAAAGGCGTGGTGTTACGTCATTATTATGAGCAACTACCCGCCTATGTTGATTATTCAGGTTTGTGGTTTCATGTGATTGCGGACAATCATAAGTTGAATCAGATGTTGATTGATCGTAATGTACCCATGTGGCCACCGAATCGCCCTGAATTGTTTGTGTGGTTGGTTGAAGAACAAGCCGATGGCACACTATCACATGCGGCTAACGATTCTGTGGGGCGCTATTGGTTGGAAAAAATGCTGGCCAACAAAGGGCTAACGTTCCAATTTTACAATCCCATGGATGCAGATTTATTACAGTTTAAACCTGAAGATGTGAGTTATTTAAACCCGGATTTGGTTGAAAAGGTCTTTCTCGATTATCAGCCGGATCAACTTTTGTTGGTGAAGTTACGCCATTATGGTAGTGGACATTCCTATCGGGTTGGTCTGTTTGCGACAGCTGATAGTGAAGCTGATATAGAAAATCGCCAGTTTGTGAATCTACCCAAGGGTATACAATTTTTAGCCACCTGGCTGCAACAAAACTTAGCGCAGGGCCAACAGATTGAAGCGAGTGAGTTCGGAGAATTTACCTTGCCAATCGTTATCAATGATATTAAAGATGCCTCATCGATGTTGCGACTCTGGCAATATCTTCAAAACCAACCACTTATCAAAGATTTTCATGCAACGGCTTATGGTCAAAATAGTTTGCAATTGCAGCTGAACGCACGTGTTGATCTCGACGCTTTCATCAAAGTATTGTCTCAAGATGGCATGTTGCAACATATGCCGTTGGGTGTGAATAATCTGACTGTTTTTCGCTGGCAGCCATGACTTACTTAAGACATTTGCCGAATGCCATCACCATTGCCAGGATGTTGTCCTTAATTCCTTTGGTGTGGCTTATGCTTCAAAAGCATTACACGGGAGCCCTCATTCTTGCACTGTTGGCGGGTGCTTCTGACGGCGTTGATGGATTTTTGGCGAAACGCTTTGGCTGGGAGGGGCGATTGGGTAGCATTTTAGACCCCCTGGCTGACAAGCTTATGATGCTATGTTGTTTTAGCGTGTTCGTTTATCAGCAGCATTTTCCATTGTGGTTGTTTCTGCTTATTGTGGGTCGGGATGTGGTGATTATTGCTGGCACCACTTATGTAAACTTTTTTGTCGGTCGCTTAAAAGTGGCAACCCCCACATTAATCAGTAAGGTCAATACTGCGTTGCAAATAATACTCATCCTTACGCTATTGATCAGTTTAAGTGGTTTATATGATTTAAGCGCTGTTAATCAGGTTCTGGTTTATTTGGTGGCTTTTCTTACTGTGGTGAGTGGCCTTCATTATGTATGGTTAGGATTTAAGATTAAACAGCAAATTAACCAAGGGAGCTATTGATGCAAGCACAAGTCATTCGTCAACTATATCTACTGACCCTCATCCTGGTGGTGGGTTATCTGGTGTATTTATTGTCACCAATACTGGCGCCTTTTACGATTGCCGCTTTATTTGCTTATTTGTTTGATCCTTTGGTAGATAAGTTAGAAACCTGGAAACTGAGTAGAACCTTATCAGTCGTGGTGGTGTTTTTAATCATCAGTTTATTGATGATTTCGGTGGCGTTAATACTCATTCCGGCATTAGAACGTCAAATCAGTTATCTGATTAAAAATTTGCCGGTTTATATTAACTGGATGAAAGATAATATCAACCCCTGGCTACAGGCACAGTTTGGCTTAGAGGTTGATTTATTCGACACCGGCCAATTAAGTCAACTGCTCAAAGAGCATTGGGAAAGCGCCGGTGGTGTGGCGCAAACTGTGATTAGTTCAGTCACCAAAAGTGGCATGGTGGTACTTAATTGGGTGATGAATTTACTGTTGATACCGGTGGTTCTGTTTTACTTATTGCGTGATTGGGATATTATCACAGCTCGTGTTGGTGAGCTGATTCCGCGTCGTTATTACGACTCAGTTTCCAGAATAACCCGTGATTCAAATTCAGTGCTCAGTGCTTTTTTACGGGGGCAGCTGAGTGTCATGCTTGCTTTGGGTATTATTTATACAGTTGGGCTGTGGATGGTTGGCGTTGACCTGGCATTGTTAATCGGTATGGGTGCGGGCTTGGTGTCCTTTGTCCCTTATCTGGGTGCCATTACCGGTTTTGTGGGTGGTGTGATTGCTGCTTTGGTCCAATTCGGTGACGTTATTCATGTTGTCTATGTTCTGATTGTGTTTGGTGTGGGTCAATTACTGGAAGGCATGGTGCTGACCCCCTGGCTGGTGGGTGACAAAATCGGTTTGCATCCGGTGGCTGTTATTTTTGCGGTATTAGCCGGCGGACAACTGTTTGGATTTGTTGGGGTTCTTTTAGGTTTGCCCTTGGCAGCTGTGGTTATGGTATTGCTACGCCATGCCCATCAAAAATATGTCAACAGCGAATTATACGGACAACCCGTGAAATCCCAGAACTCAACGTCTCAGGATGATTAAGCCACAACTGCCATTGCAGTTACCAATGACCGAATCAGCCGGTTTTTCTGATTTTATAGGTCACGATGAGGTGGTGGCCAGTTTGAAAAATTATTTGGAATTGCCTGGTTTTTGTTATATGTGGGGTAAGACTTGTTCAGGTAAGAGCCATTTGCTGTCTGCTTATAGCCAATACCGGCAACACAAGGGTGAAACAGGTGCCTTATTCTCTGCGGCTGTGTTGATGGAAACTGATATCAGCGAAGTGATGCAATCGCATTGGTCATTCGTGGTGTTTGATGATATTCATTGGGTGGCTGGTAATGAGACAGGTGAGCGCCATGCGTTTAATATTTTTAATGCCTGTCGTGCTAAACAGATTCCCATGTTGGTGGCATCACAGTTATCACCCCGAAATCCGAGCTGGCAGTTGCCTGATTTGTGCTCTCGATTAAAATCAGGTTTAACCATCGAGCTCTCTGTTCTTAAAGGCCAGCAGGCCATGAAGTTATTTAAGCGACAATTTAAAGACCACGGCATTCCGGCTGATGAGTCTGTTATTAAATACATTAACAGTCATCATGCCACTGATTATGCCTCGTTAGACATTCTTCTTCGCAAGCTGTCTGCGCTGTCATTACGGGATAAACGTAAAATTACGGTTCCTTTTGTAAAGCATGTTCTGGCAGAGAAATAAAAAATGACGGTAGACAAGCCCCATATCAATGTGGATAATACGCCATCGGTGACTCTCGTTTGTCGCCCTGCAATGGTCAGCAGCGAACCCGGTCAGGCCCGGAAGGGAGCAGCCGTAGTTGTGATACCATGTGCGGGGACCGGCTGGCGGGAGTCCCACTTATTAAATCAATCAATATGACCTATCAAGTACTCGCCAGAAAGCATCGTCCCCAGAATTTTAAAGAAGTTGTGGGTCAAGAACATGTCGTCCAGGCGCTGGTTAACGGTTTAGACAACAACCGTCTACATCATGCCTTTTTATTTACCGGTACACGCGGTGTGGGTAAAACCACGTTGGCACGTGTGTTGGCTAAATCCTTAAATTGTCTCGAAGGTGTCAGTAGTGAGCCTTGTGGTAAATGTGCCCATTGTCTGGAGATTCAGCAGGGTGATTTCATTGACTTAATTGAGGTGGATGCGGCCTCCAGAACAGGTGTTGATGATACCCGCAGTCTTTTAGAAAATGTCAGCTATGCACCCAATAAAGGACAATATAAAATTTACCTCATTGATGAGGTTCATATGTTTTCAAAAAGTAGTTTTAATGCACTTTTGAAAACCCTGGAAGAGCCGCCTGAACATGTCAAGTTTTTACTGGCAACCACTGAGCCCGAAAAACTGCCCATCACCGTCTTATCCCGTTGTTTACAGTTTAATTTAAAACGTTTAACTGAAAAACAAATCAGTGATTATTTAGCAGAAATACTACAGCGTGAATCGCTTGATTATGAAGAAAAAGCGTTGCAGTTAGTGGCGAGAATGGCAGACGGCAGTATGCGAGATGCCCTGAGTTTACTGGATCAGTCGCTGGCCTTTGGTGGCAATAATCTCAATTATGATGAAGTTCGGACCATGTTGGGCACGGTCGAACAATCCCATGTGGTTGAGCTGCTTAATCTTATTATTAGTGGTGATAAAAGTGGTGTGGTTGAAAAGTTAGACTGGTTTCATGCCATGTCTACCGATTACAACCAGTTATTGGAAGAACTCAGTCGTTTATTACATGAAATTGCCCTCACTCAATCATTAAAAAAAGTGACAGGTGGTGGTGCCTTCGAGGTGACAGTTCTGAAGAAACTGTCGCAGCTTCTGAGCGAAGAGCTTGGACAGCTTTACTATCAATTTGTTGTGGTGGGTTTGCAACAGATGCGTTTGGTGCCTGATAAGAAGATTTCCTTTGAAATGACGGTGATTAGGATGCTTGATTTCGACGTCAGTTCAGGTGTTGGCAACCAACCGGAATTGAATAACCGCGAGCGCAATAAACAATCTGTATTGCAAAAAGACACACAAGGTGCTGAATCAACCGGTGATAAACAAACCCATCAAACAGGCCAATACAAAACAACCCAAAGTAAGTCAAAAGCAGAGCCATCGCATAATTTCATTAACCTGGCAGAATTAAACAACAACAATTGGCCCCAAATATTCAAAGATTTGCCCATTAAAGGGATGACCCGGGAGTTGGCACGGAATCTGATGGTGCTTGAAAATAAAAACAACACCATTATATTTGCATTAGACGCATCGGTTGAGTCTTTTAAAAAACCAAAATTACTGGATAAGTTACGTCAATCCCTGGCGGCTGATAAGCAAAACTATACAATTGAGTTTTGTGTTAAGCCGCAGGTAGATTCCGTGGCAAAAAAGCAAGCTGATGCAGACAGGCAAGTAAACCAACAACGGCAACAAAATAAAGATTCGGTGGTCGATGCATTGCAAAAACAATTTGATGCCACCATCATCAATGAAAAAACAGGTCAATAATTATGAAAGGTACAATCGGCAATATGATGCAGCAAATGCAAAAAATGCAAGAGCAGATGCAACAAGCCCAAGCTGAATTAGCAGAAAAAGAAGTCACTGGCTCTGCCGGTGCAGATGCGGTTAAAATCACCATGAATGGCCAGCAACAAGTTAAGAATATCGACATTGATCAAGCCATGGTGGGCGATGATTTCGAAATGTTAGAAGACTTATTGACTGCTGCTTTTAATGATGCACTCAACAAAATCAGTGAATTGCAAAAGGAAAACATGGGTGGTCTTACGGATGGCTTGAATTTGCCACCTGGTTTCAAAATGCCGTTCTAGCCAACATGTCTTTGGTCAATCAATTAATGGACGCTTTGCAAATCATGCCTGGTGTCGGTCCAAAATCAGCCCAACGCCTGACATTTTTTTTATTACAAAAAGACCAGGCCGGCGCGCGCCATTTGGCTAAAATCCTGGACAAATCATTAGACCAGGTCAAAGAATGCCGACAATGCAGAACCCTGACTGAACATGATCTCTGTGAAATATGTGACAATGATCAACGCAGTTGGCAACAACTGTGTGTTGTCGAGAGTCCTGCTGACATTTTTCAAATTGAACAAGCCACAGATTTCAAAGGGCGTTATTTTGTGCTTCATGGAAAATTATCACCCTTGGATGGCATGGGACCCGGTGAATTAAAACTCAATCAATTAATTGATATCATGGCGCGAGCTGAATGTCAGGAATTGATTGTTGCTACCGGCTCAACCATTGAAGGCGAAACCACCGCACAGTATCTGGCTAATTTGGCCGAAAAAGGCGGTATTAAAGCCAGCCGTTTAGCGCACGGTGTTCCTCTGGGCGGTGACTTAGAATACATTGATAACAATACGCTGGCACATGCGTTTGCCGGCCGAACTCATTATTAAGGAGATAGAATGAACGAGAAAGGCACCATATTTGATCAAATACTAGCCGGTAAAGTGCCTGCTGATGTGGTTTATGAAGATGACTTCGTTTTGGCATTTAAAGACATTAACCCGCAAGCGCCGATACATGTCCTTTTTATTCCCAAAGTGAGAATAAAAACGCACAATGATATTGATGAAGCTAACATGGAATATGTGAATAAAATTCATTTAGCCATCAATGAGTATGCCAGGGAAATTGGAGAGCATAAAAACGGTTACCGTATTGTTATGAACTGCAATGAAAATGGTCAACAAACTGTTAATCATATTCACATGCACTTTTTAGCCGGTCGCCAAATGGAATGGCCACCGGGTTGATTTAACCGGTATGAGTAAGCGCGACCAGTTATTTAGCGAAGCCTACCACCAGGTTTCCGCTTTTGCTTTTGATCAGCAGGTTGTGTCGGTTTTTCCTGACATGATCAAACGGTCTGTTCCTGGTTATGACACCATACTGAAAGGCATTGCCATGTTCGCCATGCGTTTTGTGCAACCTGACACCCGGGTTTATGATTTGGGTGCTTCATTAGGCGCGGTCAGTTTAACCATTGATAAAGCCATCGGTTCGCGTAACATTGATATTCATGCCATTGATAACTCCAAAGCCATGATTGATCAGCTGGTTACGTGTCTGAAAGATCAAACAACAAAAAACCGAATTCAAACCCATCATGCTGATTTACGCCAAATTGACATTAAGTCAGCCAGCATGGTGGTCAGTAATTTTACCTTGCAGTTTTTGCCGCCGGGTGAACGGCGAACCGTTTGTCAGCAAATTTACCAAGGATTGGACGAAGGAGGGGTCTTTGTTTTGTCAGAGAAAATTAAATCTTCCCGGCAAATGATTGATTTTTATCATGGCTATAAAAAAATTAATGGATACAGTGACCTGGAAGTTGCCCAGAAAAGGCAAGCCTTAGAAGATACCTTAAAGCCTGATAGTTTAACGCATTGGCAAAAACGTCTTGATGAAGTGGGTTTTCAATCTGTTGAAGTGTGGTTTCAGGCTTTCAACTTTGTTTCTTTGGTGGCTTTCAAGTAACAGTTTATGTTTCAGGCTCAACTGGACAAGTTAAAACAACAGGCCTCCGATACTGAACTGGCAGACGGATTTGAGCAGTTGCAATCGATTACCCGGGAAGTTATCAGTCATATCAACCAGGGTGATTTACCCCATTGGCAAAAGGCCTACGATAATCTGCCTGAATTAACCGCTGCTAACATTGACTTACATTCTCCTGCAGTCACTGTTGAGGGAAGTTGTAGTGATGCTCAGCGGCGACAATTAAAAACACAATTGGAACATTTAATTCCCTGGCGCAAAGGCCCTTTTTCATTATTTGGTGTTGAAGTGGATTCGGAATGGCGCTCAGACAAAAAATGGCAACGTTTGGTTAAAGATCTGCCTGATCTAAAAAATAAGGTGATTTTAGATGTTGGCTGCGGCAATGGTTATTATTTGATGAAAATGGCCGCTTACCAACCTCAGGTTTTATTGGGTATTGAACCTGGGCTTTTGCACAATGTTCAGTTTTGGGCTATGCAAAAGTATGCCCAAACCGTAGCCACAATGTTGCCATTGAAGATTCAGCAGATGCCCCGACACTTTGCTTATTTTGATGTGGTTTTTTCGATGGGTGTTCTTTACCACAGGAAATCACCCATAGAACACCTGGAACATCTTAAAGGCCTGTTACAACCGGGCGGTGAATTAATATTGGATACCCTTGTTGTAGAAGGAGATGAGCACACTTGTTTGGTGCCGGGTAGCCGTTATGCTCAAATGCGTAATGTTTGGTTTTTGCCCAGCGTCACCATGCTGTGTAACTGGTTGGATCGATTAGGTTTTAAAAATTGCTTGGTTGTTGACGAAAGTACCACCACAATTTCAGAACAACGAGCCACCGCATGGATGCGTTTTCATTCGCTTGTTAATTTTTTAAATGCCGATCAAACTAAAACCGTTGAAGGCTATCCGCCACCGCGTCGGGTTATCATTCGTTGCCAAAAATAAATGTAAGCTTTAAAATCCTCTTAATGCCCCCATATAGTCATGTAAGGGCGCTTCTGAAAATCTTTTTCAATTAATTGTTAGCCAGCCCTTTACAAAGTAAATTGAATGGCTATAATGCGCATCTTGCTTTGAGACATCGGTTTTAAATCGGTGTTTTTTTATCGCTGAAAGAAGCGTTAAGTGACTTTCAAAAACAGTTGATAAAAAAGCTTGCAAAGTAAAAAATCTGGGAGATAATACCCAGCCCTTAGCGAGGTGAGTTGGTGAGAGATTGCTGACGAAATGGAACGGAATAAAAATAGTTCTAAAAAAGCTTGCAAAAGGAAAAAAATCAGCGATAATATCGCACCTT